>OOCM01000472.1_pt1 | contig 39664 bp, 30 predicted proteins | sample 1671111 | NCBI WGS metagenome assembly OOCM01 (sample SAMN06348123, study PRJEB24527) | human gut metagenome | biome: human gut; feature: ankylosing spondylitis patient; material: feces | host: Homo sapiens | place: China | collected 2015-10 | reverse complement strand
GCAGTCTGCCGCCAAGCAAACGTCACTCGCGCCTCACGATAGTAAGGCGCGGTTGAGAGTTGTCACGAAACGCAGGGGTTCATGGCGAAGCCATGTACACCGCACCTGATTGCGCAGCGCGTGCAGCTCTTCAAGATAAAAACTGCCAATGTGCGGGGTCAAGGGGTAAGACCCCTTGCCTTTCTCTGGGGGTTCCAAAGGGGGTATTCTCTTTGGAAAGAGAATACCCCCTTTGTCTCGCGTCCCCCTGCGAATAGGGGGACAAAAAGCAGCAGCGCTTTCACGCTGCAAAAACCCACCGCGCAGCGCGCGGACAATAAGGAGTTATTATGTTAAAAAACGTCAAATGCGCCCGCTGCGTCAAGTGCGGGAAAGAATACGAGGCCACGCCGAACCTCACGAACTGCTCGTGCGGCGGCATTCTCGACGTCATCTATGACTACGACTACATCAAAAAGAACCTGACGAAGGAAACGCTCAAGTCCCGCCCGAACACGATGTGGCGCTACCGCGAGCTGCTGCCGGTCGAGGAGACGACACCCGACACACCGCTGCGCGTGGGCTGGAGCCCGCTCTACGAAGAGCCGCGCCTTGCAAAGCAGCTCGGCCTCAAAAAGCTCTGGGTCAAGGACGACGGACAGAACCCGACGGCGTCGCTCAAGGACCGCGCGTCCGCCATGGCGGTCGCCAAGGCGGGGGAGGCGGGCGCGAAGATCATCGCCTGCTCGTCAACGGGCAACGCGGCGTCCTCCCTTGCGGGCAACGCCGCTGCCGCCGGGCTCAAGACCTTCATCTTCGTTCCCGAGCGCGCGCCCAAGGGTAAGGTCGCGCAGCTGATGACCTTCGGCGCAAACGTGATCTCCGTCAAAGGCAACTATGAAGAGACGTTCGAGCTGTCGAAAAAGGCCATCGACAAGTGGGGCTGGTACAACCGCAACGCGGCCATCAACCCGTACCTCTCCGAGGGCAAGAAGACCGTTTCGATCGAGATCGCCGAGCAGCTCGACTGGAAGATGCCGGATTATCTCGCCATCTCCGTCGGCGACGGCTGCACCATCGCAGGCGTGTGGAAGGGCCTCAAGGACCTGTACGCCATCGGCTTTATCGACAAGCTCCCGCGCCTCATTTCCGCGCAGGCCGAGGGCTGCCACCCCATCAACCGCGCCATCGCGGAGAACAAGCCCTGGGAGCCGATGGAGGAGAACACGCTGGCCGACTCCATCGCCGTCGGCGTGCCGCGCAACGCGGACAAGGCGCTCATGGCGATCCGCGAGTCGAACGGCATCGTCGTGAACGTGACGGACGAGGAGATCATGGCGGCGCAAAAGCTGCTCGGCACGACCTGCGGCGTCTTCGGCGAGCCCGCGGGCGTCACTGGCACGGCGGCAGTCAAGAAGCTCTGCGAGCAGGGCGTGCTCGGTGAGAACGACACGGTCGTCTCCGTCGTGACGGGCAATGGTCTCAAGGACGTGGCCAACGCCATCAAGTTCTGCGGCGAGCCGATGAGCCTGCCGAACGACCTTGACCTGCTGGTCGAGGAATTCGACAAGCGCGGCATCAAGACCGAAGCGTAACAGAAAAAGAAGAGCCCCGTGAATCGCATGATCCGCGGGGCTCTTTTCATACAAAATACTTTTTGACAAATGGGATCTGGTGAAGCAGCGCTGAGACGAGGAACGACAGCGCGCCGATGATCAATGTCAGCAGGGGAACGGAGAAAAATACGTTGAGTGACAGCGTGTTGAAGTGCAGAAAAATGTCGAACGATTCGATGAACAGCGGGTGTACGAGGTACGCGCCGAAGCTCCAGCGCGACAGCGCGCGAATGCACCTGTGACACTTTTCGCTTAAGTTCGGGAAATTCAGATGCTCTTTGGCAAAGACGAACAGCCCCACGCAGACAAACAGTACATTGAGCGAATCGTAGCCGTAGAACAGCTCTGTTGCCGCGCCCTGCAAACGCGAGGCGAACGACGTCAGCACGACCGTGAGGACGAAGCCGAGCACACCGAGCGCGTAAAGCACACGCTTTGCGGTCAAGGAAAACTCCTTGCGGACCAAATAGTAACCGAGCACAAAGTAGGGGACGAAGCCGAGCGTGAAATGATAATAGAATTTGCCCGTGAGCGCCTTGAATTCAGCGCAGTACTGCCACGAGAGAAGCGACACGGCCGACGCGATCTGCGGCAGCAGGAACGTAAAGATGAGCGTGAGCAGTAGAAAATAGCGCAGGAGCTTTTCATCCCGCACGATGGGGCGAAGAAACGGTACGATCAGATACAGTCCCACGATCATAAAGAGGAACCACATGTGATAGTGACCGTTGAGAAACTGTTGCAAAATAAGGTTCGTCGGGCATCCCTCGAAGTTCACCATGAAGACGGCGTAGAGCGCCGACCAGAAGATGAACGCTGTGACAAGGCGCGACACGTTCTTTTTCAGAATGTGCCCGATGCTCTGCGAGCCGGAGAGAAACAGCGCGCCGCTGATCATCACAAAAACCGGAACAGCCCAGCGGACGGCACTGTCGTAAAGGTTGAAGGCTTGCCAGGCTCTTGAATAGACATCCGTGTCGGCCCAGTGCTGCGCGGACAGATGCAGCACGATGACGGCGAAAGTCGCCAGAATGCGCAGTACGTCAAAATACGCGATGCGCTGCGGTTGTGTCTGTTCCATACTTAACGTTCGACCGCCTTTTCAGGATCTTCGTTCTCTGCTGGTGCGGTCTCCTCGGCAGCGGGGGAGGCAGACTCATCCGCTGCGGGCTCTGCCGCGGCAGCTTCGGCCTCCTGCGCCTGCTGGGCGGCCATGGCCTCGGCGCGGCCTTCTTCGCGCGCCTGCTTTACGGCCTCCTCGCAGGTCTTTTCCGCCTTGGCGCGCTCCTTTTCGACCATGTGCTGAGCGTGCTTATTTTGCAGCTTGAACACCAGCCGCAGCACGAACACGAACACCACGATCGCAAGGCCGAGCCAGCTCCAGAACTTGAGCTCGAAGAGCGTCTTGACCGTCCAATATTTTGCCTGCATGCCGAGGAAGCAGAACAGGATCGACACGGCCAGCGCCGCGCCGAACAGCAGCACCCACAGCACCGACTTGACGGCGCTGTGCTTGCGCACGCGCAGGTGCGCGATCAAAAACAGCAGACTCAGCAGAAAAAACGCAGGGAACTGCGCAAATAAAATTTCCCTCAGATCCATATCTTACCTCACAGTGCGCATTTGCCGCGCTTCAAGTATTCGCCCATCTTGCCGCCGACGACCTTGCCGCCGTCCACCTGCAGCTGACCGCGCAGGTAGACCTTCGACACGCCGCCATTCGTGCGGAAGCCCTCGAACGGCGTGTAGCCCGCCTTGGAGAGCATGTCCGCGCCGTGGAGCACGTGACTCGCACCGGGATCGTAGACGACGATGTCGGCGTCGCTGCCCGCAGCAATGACGCCCTTGCGGGGGTAGAGACCGTAGAGCTTGGCGGGATTTTCGCTCAGCGCGCGGCAGACGCCGCCGAGCGAGAGCTTGTTTTCATTGATGGCCACAGTGTAGACGACCTCGCCACGCGTTTCGACGCCGGGAAGACCGCCGGGGATCTTCGTAAAGTCGTCGCGGCCCATGTCCTTCTGCTCGAGCGTGAACGAGCAGTGGTCGGTCGAGATGGTCTGCACCTCGCCGCGGCGCAGCGCCTTCCAGAGCGCTTCACTGTCCTCCTGCGAGCGGATGGGCGGCGCGCAGACGTAGCGCGCGGCGGAGGAAAAGTCGGGATCGTAGTAAACGCCGTCGTCGAGCGCCAAATACTGCGGGCAGGTCTCGACATACACGGTCTGTCCGCGGCGGCGCGCCGCGGCAATCTCGTCAAGAGAAGCACGGTTCGTCGTGTGGACGATGATGACGGGCGCGTCGGCCGCCTGCGCGATGCGCAGCAGACGCGAAACAGCCTCGGCCTCTAAATAGTCGGGGCGGGAGATCGGGTGCGATACGACGTCCGCGCCCAAACCGCTCGCCTTGAGTTCGGCGATGCGCGCGTCGATGACGCCCGCGTTCTCACAGTGGACGCCCGCGATGCCGCCGCGGAGCTTGAGCGCTTTCAGCGCGCGGTAGACCGCGCCGTCGCCGATCATCATGGCGGGGTAGGTGAGGTACATCTTGAAAGACGTGATACCGGCGTCGAACATCGCGTCGAGCTCAGACTCGATGCTCTCGTTCCAGTCGTCGATGGTCATATGGAAGCCGTAGTCGCAGTAGCACTTGCCGTCGGCCTTTTTATGCCAGAGATCAAGCCCATAGGCAAGGGATTCCCCTTTATTGGGGCAGGCAAAGTCGATGACCGTCGTCGTGCCGCCGCGGATGGCGCTTTTGCTGCCGCTTTCAAAGTCGTCGGCCGTCGTGGTGCTGCACACATCGAGATCGAAGTGCGTGTGCGCGTCGATAAAGCCGGGGAAGAGCATGCAGCCCGTCACGTCGACGACCTCGCTCTGCGCGGCAAGCTCGGGCGGAATGTGGCCAAGCATTTCGACCTTTTCCCCGTCGATGAGCACGTCGGCGCGGCGGCAGCCGCGGCCGCTGACGACATAGCCGCCTCGAAGCAGTGTTTTCATGGAAGAACCCTCCTTTGAAAAAATACCGTTCCAAATTAGCAAAAGCATAGCATACTTTTTACCTGATTTCCATAGAGTTTGGAAAAAATGTGAGAAGCGCCAAGATTTTTGCCGCAAATTCGGAACAATGCCGTATTGAGAAACCGGCAGACATACGATACAATAAAATCATACCACATTCCGCTTTTATTTGTACAAAAAGCGAACTTTTGGCGCGCAGACCAGCTGAGAGATGTGAAAAGGAGCTGTGTGTCACGAAGAGCGGACAGAGAAAAAGCGGAGTGAAAAAATTGAGGAGGAAAACACTATGCGCAAGTTCCTATCCGTCCTGCTCGCAATGGCGATGGTTCTCAGCCTGACTGTGACCAGCTTTGCGGCGGACACCGCCGCTGATGCGAAAGCCGAGATGGCGGGCAAGACTGTCATTCTGCATACGAATGACGTGCACGGTGCGGTCGAGGGCTATGCCTACATCGCACAGCTCAAGGCCGACTATGAGGCCAAGGGCGCCGAGGTCATCCTCGTCGACGCCGGCGACTTCAGCCAGGGCACGACCTATGTCAGCTCCACCAAGGGCGCTGATGCGGTCACGATGATGAATGCCGCGGGCTACGACGTCGTCACCCTCGGCAACCACGAGTTCGACTACGGCTATGCCCAGCTCAAGGAAAACATGAGCAAGGCCAAGTTCAAGGTCGTCTGCGCGGACGTCTTCAATGAGGACGGTACCCCCATCTTCGATGCGAGCTACACCTACACCACCAAGTCCGGTGTGAAGGTCGGCTTCTTCGGCATGGAGACCCCCGAGACCCAGACCAAGGCCAACCCCGCGCTCATCAAGGGCCTGACCTTCGCTGACAAGGACGCCTTCACCAAGGCTGCCGCCGATCAGGTCGCGGCGCTCAAGGATGCGGATGTCGTCATCTGCCTTGCGCATCTGGGCGTGGACGCTGAGTCCGCTCCTTACCGCTCCACCGATCTTTACGCCGCCGTCAAGGGCATTGACTTCATCATCGACGGCCACTCCCACACCGTGATGACCAAGGGCGAGAAGGGCGAGCCCATCCAGTCCACCGGTACCGCGTTCAAGAACATCGGCGTGATCGTCATCGATGACGCCAGCAAGAAGATCGAGAGCAACTCCCTTTACGAGATCAAGGAAGACACCGCCAAGGACGCGACCTTTGCCGCGGCGGCAAAGGTCATTGTTGACCGTGTCAACAATGAATACGGTGTCAAGTTCGCCACCAGCAAGGTCGAACTCAACGGCGCGAAGGCCCCCAACGGCAACCGCGACGTGGAGACCAACAACGGCGACCTCATCACCGACGCGATGCGCTGGAAGGTCTTGCAGAACAAGGACGGCCTGACCGTGAATGAAGACCATGTGGTCGCCATCACCAACGGCGGCGGCATCCGTGCGGCGATCGCCAAGGGCGATGTGACCAAGAAGGACATCAACACCGTTCTGCCGTTCGGCAACACGGTCGCGGTCGTCTATGTCACGGGTGAGCAGCTGCTCGAAGCGCTCGAGGCGTCTACCTTCAGCACCCCGACGGCGGTCGGCGGTTTCCCGCAGGTCTCCGGCATCAACTTCACCATCCACACCGGCAAGGCGTATGACAAGAACGACGCCACCTATCCCGAATCCACCTACTACGGCCCCAAGACCATCAACCGCGTGGTCATCAACAGCGTCAACGGCAAGGAATTCAAGGCCAATGAGGTCTACGCCGTTGTGACGAACAACTTCTGCGCCGCCGGCGGCGACACCTACTATGCCTTTAAGGCCGCTTCCGCCCAGTTCGACACCGGTATTCCTCTGGACGAGGCTGTGATGGAGTATGTGACCAAGGAGCTCAAGGGCGCCATCGGCGAGCAGTATGCCGCGCCTCAGGGCCGCATCACCTACTTCAATCCCTTCAAGGATGTGAAGACCACCTCCTGGTACTTCAACTACATGATCCATCTTTATGAGGCTGGCGTGATCTCCGGCACCTCCGCCACCACCTACACGCCCGACGCCAAGCTGTCCTGGGCGGCCGCACTCAAGCTCCTGCTTGTCAGCCACGGCGATCTCAAGGCTGCGGACGCCACCGGCGCCGACTGGAGCAAGAACGTCATCGCCAAGGCTGCTGAGCTCGGCCTCGTTGCCGCCGATCTCGACGGCACGAAGGCCATCTCCCGCCTCGAGTTCTGCCAGGTCGCTGCCAAGCTCAACAAGCTTGCCGAGTCCAAGACCGAGAGCAAGTTCACCGACTGCACCGACGGTTACGTGATGGCGCTCGTCGATGCGAAGGTTATCAACGGCATGACCGAGACCACCTTCGAGCCTGCCGCGTCCCTGACCCGCGCGCAGATCGCCAAGATCATCTATCAGCTGAACCTGATCGAGAAGTAAGGCAAAATATAAACGCAAAAAGAGCGCTGCTTAGGCAGCGCTCTTTTTGTTGCAAAGGGGAGAGGAGCCGGTGCGACGCACCGGCTCCCTGTTTCATTTTGCGATTTTGTTGTTATGTGTACAGATAGCTGTACTTATCGCGCACGGTGAGGATGAGCGCCTCGAGCTCAACGGGCAGATCGTTGTCGCAGGATGCCAAGTCGTATTCCTTCACGCCGTCCTCGTAGCGCAGGCGGACCATATCGTCGTCCTCGAAGAGCACGCCGTAGTTTTCGCTCTCGTCCATGTCCTCGCGCGTATCAAAGAGCGTGAACTTGTCGTGGCAGGGCTCGCTTGCGTAGGGGCAGAACTGCGTGCAGTTGCCGCATTCGTTGCACATCTTGTCGACATGGACGATCTCGTGTGAGCCGTCGGCCATCTTGATGACGACATTCGCGCGGTTCGGGCAGGAATCGACGCAGTTTTCACACACGGTGGAGCACTGTAAGCAGCGCTCGCCGTCGCAGACACACTTACTGGCCATCGAGAGGATACCCTTCTTGGCCTGCGCGTCGAACTCGGTCACATCGGCCTCGGCAGGGATGTCGTAGATGTGCGGGTGACCGACGACGATCTCGGCAAAGCGCGCGGCGTCGGCAATGCCCTCGACCACGGTGGCGGGGCCGCGGTGCGCGTCGCCCGCGCAGTACACGCCGGGGATGTTCGTCTCGAACGCGGGACCCTTGCGCTCCATCTCGATGCCGTTCGCGGCCATGAGATCGGCGTCGACCTGCTCGCCGACGGCGGAGATGACCATGTCGCAGGGAATGGTGAACTGCTCGCCGGATTTGACGGGGCTGCGGCGGCCGCTCTCATCCGGCTCGCCGAGGATCATCTTATCGCACAGGAGCTTTCCGCGGCTCTGTTTGACGGGCGCGGCCAGCTCGACGAATTCGACGCCGTCCGCGATGGCGAGCTGTAACTCGTGCTCGTCGGCGGGCATGAATTTCTTCGTGCGGCGGTAGAGGATGGTCGCATGCGCGCCCATTCTCTTGGCAACGCGCGCGGCGTCCATGGCGGTGTTGCCCGCGCCGACAACGACGATGTTGCCGCTCAGGCAGGGCTTGACCTGCTTTTTCATGCGCTTCATCCACTCGATGACGCCCTGCACGTTGCCTTCAATGTCGAGCTTGCCGGGCTTCCACGCGCCGGTGGCCATCAGGATGTGCGTGTAGCCCATCTTCTTGAGCTGTTCGACGGACGAAGCAGGCTTGCCGAGCTTGACCTCGACGCCGTAGCGCTCCATGAGCGCGACGTCCTTGTCGATGGCCTCGTCGCTGATGCGGAAGGCGGGGATGACGTAGCGCGGCACGCCGCCGAGCTTGCGCTCGCGCTCGAAGATCGTGGTGGGAACACCCTCGCGGCCAAGGAAGTACGCCGCGGCGATACCGGTCGGGCCGCCGCCGACGATGGCAACCTTTTTATCCTCGACCGGCTCAGGCATACGGAGGGAGGCTATCAAGGTGTTGTAGCCCTTTTCCGCGGCGAGAAGCTTCGTCTCGCGGATGTGGACGGATTTCTCATAGAAGTTGCGCGAGCACTTGCCCTGGCAGCGGTGCGCGCAGATGGTGCCGGTGATAAACGGCAGGGCGTTCTTCTCGGTGATGAGTTTCAGTGCTGGGCCGTAGAGCCCCTTGCGGCAGAGCTCAAGGTATTCGGGAATGTCCTGCTCGATGGGGCAGCCGCCCTTGCAGGGCGCGGTAAAGCAGTCGAGCAGCGGCACCTGTTCATCTTTTTTGCGCGAGGGGAGCGGCTTGATTGCCTTGAGGTGGTGGAAGTCGTGCAGCGCGGAGGCGGCAAGGTCGGAGATCGCGGCGGGGTCGTTGCCGGAAAATGCGCGGTAGGGCATATCCTTGACCTTTTCGACCATCTGGTGCAGGCGGTTGTAGCCGCCGGGCTTCAAGATGGTGGTGGCGACGGTGATGGGCCAGATGCCGGCGGCAAAGAGCTTGTCACAGTTGAAGTAGTCCGCGCCGCCTGCGAACGAAATGCGCATCTTGCCGCCAAACTGGCGGGAGATGCGATTGCACATCTCGATCGTCAGTGGGAAGAGGCTGCGGCCGGACATGTACATTTCCTCGTTGGGAAGCTCGCCGCGCGTCGTGTCGACGGGGAAGGTGTTGGAGAGCTTGAGACCGAATTCAAGGTCCTGCTTGTCCGCAAGCTTTTGCAGCCGCTCGAACATCGGCACGGCGTCCTCCCACTGGAGGTCCTCGTTGAAGTGGTGCTCATCGAAGACGATGTAGTCATAGCCCATGGAATCGAGGATGCTGCGCGCGGTCTTGTAGCCGAGAATGGTCGGGTTGCACTTGACGAAGGTGTGCAGATGCTTTTCCTTGAGAAGATAGCTTGCGATGCGCTCGATCTCCTGCGGCGGGCAGCCGTGGAGCGTAGAGAGCGTGACGGAACGGGAAACATTGGGGGAGATCGAGGCGATGAAGTCCTTTTCCTCGGGGAAGAGCTCGGTCAGGACTTTTTTACATTCCTTGAACTGCGCGGTCTTGCCCGCGTCCATCATGTTGTTGATATAGGTGTTGACCTTGCGGCCCTTGATGCCGTCCAGGTCGTAGCCGACGGACATATTGAACACGAACCCGTCGGGATCGCCGAAGCCGTAGACCTTGCTCATGATCTTGAGCGCGCACCAGGCCTTGATGTACTCGTCCTGCGCCTGCTGCACGGTCAGCTCGGTCGACCACTCCTGGTTGTAGCCCTCGTCAGCGGCGAGGATACAGGGGCGGGGAACACAGGCGGCAAGCTCCGCGCCGTCCATTTTCTGCACGGTCTTGACCTCGAAAAAGCGCGCGCCGGCGGCATAGGCCGCGATGATATTCTGCGCAAGCTGGCTGTTGGGGCCGGCGGCGGGGCCAAACGGTGTTTCGATGCGCTCGCCGAAGATCGGCAGGCTCTTGCCGCTTGCGTGATAGTGCTTATGAACGCCGAACACATCGCCGCACTGCGCGTATTCGCTCGTCACCCAGTTCATCAGAGAGTCGAACGGAATGGGATACATTTTTTCAGACATTGTTTTTTCCTCCCGCTTGCTTAATAGGTTCTGTGATTCAGCTCGCCCCAAAGCTTCTTGGCGGCTTCAAGAATGTGCGCATTTTCGGCTTCTTCGTCGATGCCGACGAGCTCGCGGTCGAGCATGAGGGTCTTGCCGGCGGCGATGGTGGTTTGGCACTGGCGGCCCGTCATGCCGAAGATCATGTGGCCGTCGATATTCTCGTCGGAGAACGGGGTGAACGGCTTATAGTCCATGACGATGATGTCCGCCGCGGCGCCGGGCTTCAGCACGCCGAGCGTGTCGGGAAAGTATTTTTCACCGATCTTCGCGTTATTCTTGAAGAGCATGTCCGTGACCTCGCACCAGCCGACGTTCGGCAGGCAGTTTTGGCTGCGCTGGGAGCAGAGGGCGACCTTGAGGGACTCGAGCATATCGTTCGTGTAGGCGTCTGTGCCCATGCCGAGAAGAATGCCGCGCTTGTGGAGTTGGAGGACGGGGCAGATGCCGATGGCGTTGCCCATGTTGGATTCCGGATTGTTCACGACCATCGTGCCGGTCTCTTTGATGATCTCCATTTCGGCGGTGTTGACGTGGATGCAGTGGCCGAGGATGGTCTTGGGGCCGAGAATGCCGTGATCCTGCAAGCGCTGGACGGGGCGGCGGCCATAGTTCTGGAGGGAGTCGTACACATCGTTCATGCCCTCGGACACGTGGATGTGATAGCCCGTGCGGCCGTTGTTGGCCGCGACCATGCGGTCGAAGGTCTTATCGGAGATCGTGAACAGCGCGTGGCCGCCGAACATTGCCGCGAGCATCGGGTCCTTATTCTTTTCGCATTCGGTGATAAAATCGGCGTTCTCCTGAATGGCCTGTAAGCACTTCTCCTCGCCGTCGCGGTCTGAGACCTCATAGCACAGGCAGGAGCGAAGGCCCAGGCGCTTGCTCTCTTCGGCGATGGTGTGCAGCGAGCCGGGGATCTCACCGTAAGAGGCGTGATGGTCGAAAATGGTCGTCACGCCCTGCTTGATGGAGTCCATGTACAGCGCGGCGGCGGAGGCGCGCGTGCCGTCCATCATCAGGTGGCGGTCGATGGCCCACCATGTGCCGTCAAGGACTTCGTAGAAGTTCGTCGGATCATTGCCGACGATGGAAAGGCCGCGGGCGAGGGCAGAGTAGATATGCGTGTGCGCGTTGATGAACGCGGGCATGATGACGCCGCCCTTGGCGTCGATGATCTCGGCACCGGGATACTTGGCGCGAAGCATCGCTTCCTCGCCTACTTCGACGATCTTCGTGCCTTCGAAGGCGACGGCGCCGTGCTCGAAATACCCCTGCGCGCTCGCGTCGCGGGTGATGAGACGACCGTTGGTGACAAGTTTCATAAGTTTGCTCCTCCTTTTTCTTTTGCCTTTTCCCCGCCGCGAAAGCGGCACCGCAAGGGGAAAGAAAAAAGCGCTCCTCACACAGACCTTATCATCTCCCCGAAAGGGGAGACCGTACAGCCCGTGCGCGAAGCACTACGTTGCAGCTACCAAACGGTAATTTAGTTTGTAAAAATATTTTACAGGAATCGCGAACAAAATGCACGTTTTTTTCGTCTAAACTGACGTAGAAAATAAAAACGTAATTTTGTGCAATCCGTGGAAAGATAAAAAGATGCCCCGCAGCGGCCGTGTAAGCCCCGTCAAAACCTGCACCATTCTGGACAGGTGGGTCGCCTCTGTCCGGCTTTATTGCTTCCAACGTCCAGCCGCAAAAGGCAGCCGGGAGGCCTGCAAACCACCGGAGCGTACCGGCGTCCCTTATGACGAAATGTGGGTTTAAAAAGAACTTATCACGCACCCCGCAGGGCATGTTCAGTTTATCTCAGTTTTCAGAAAAAATCCGTCGCAATCGAAGTTTTACTCTTCGTCGGAAAGGATCTGCTCCATGAAGAGGTCGTAGACCTTGTCGATTTCCTCTTCGTCGTCAATGGTGACAAGGAACTCCTCGCCGTTTTCCATCTGGCTTTTGAGGATCACGAGACCGTATTCCTCTTCGTTTTGCTCGTCCTCGCTGTCCTCTTCGACCACGGGGAAGAAGGCCATATACGTCGTGCCGTTATGCTCGAGTGCGTCGACGTATTCCAGCTCTATATCGTTGCCCTCGTCATCGGTCAGCGTGACGAAATTGGGGCCGAACTCATCGTTCATGGGGGAACACCTCCTGAAAGTTTGTGCTCGCATTATACCGTACCTTGCGGCAAAATGCAAGACAAGATACGTACCACTTGACAGCCGTGCTATACTATATTCTGTATCACTATTGAAAATCAGCTATGCGCTCGCGCGCATATTTCTATCGCAAAGGAGGAGGCGCTTTATGGAAGAAAACCGCGCAGAAAACCAGACGCCCCGAAGACAGCACACCCAGCACCCCACGCATCAGGCACACAAGAAGAAAAAGTCCGGCACAGCGAAAACGGTCATCGGCACCATTCTCGCCATCGGACTCACGACCTGCCTGATGTTTTTCGCCATCTTCATGGTCTACGTGCACACGTCGCTCGATCTGAATGTGGACATCTCGGCCTACACGCTCAAGCAGAGCTCGACAGTCTACTATCAGGATAAAACAAGCGGGGAGTGGGTGGAGCTCACGAAGCTCCACGGTGAAGAGAACCGAACGCTCGTCAGCATCGACGACATCCCCAAGCATGTGCGGGAGGCGCTGATCTCCATCGAGGACGAGCGCTTTGAAAGCCACCACGGCGTGGACTGGAAGAGCACGGCCAAAGCTATTGTCGGCAAGCTTACCGGCACGTCGACCCGCGGCGGCTCGACGATCACCCAGCAGGTTATTAAAAACACGACCGGCGAGAATGAGGTGACCATCAAGCGCAAGGTGGCAGAGATCTTCCGCGCGCTGCGGCTCGAGAAGAACTACTCAAAGGAGGAAATTCTCGAGACGTATTTCAACAAGGTTTATTTTGGTAACGGCTGCTACGGCATCGAGGCCGCGGCCGAGGGCTACTTCGGCAAGACCGTAGGCGAGCTGAGCATCGCCGAGGCGGCGTCTATCGTCGGCATCACGCAGTTCCCCTATAAATACGACCCTGCGCGCGGCGACTGGTACCGCGAGCAGAACAAGGAGCGCCAGCTCACCGTTCTTTATAAGATGCACGAGCTGGGTAAGATCAGCGACGAGGAATACGAGCAGGCGAAAAATGAGCCGCTTGTGTTCACCTGGGATCCTGACTTCGTTCCCTCCGCAAGCGTGGCGAGCCGGGCGGACACCGCGTCGAGCACGACATATGACTCCTATTTTGTCGAGCGTATGTTCAACGACATCGTTGCCGATATGCACGAGCAGCTTGGCTACAACGAAAAAACGGCAAAGGATATGCTCTACACCGGCGGCTACTCGATCTACTGCACGGTCGATCCCGAGATCCAGTCCATCGTGGAGAGCGTTTACGCCGACCGCAATAACCTGAACTACACCTCGTCCAAGGGCCAGCTGCTCCAGTCCGGCGCGACGATCATCGACAACACGACGGGCGACATCGTTGCCGTTGCGGGCCGCGTGGGCGAGCGCGAGGGCCGGTTCCTGCTCGACTATTCGACCGTTGTGCGTCAGTGCGGTTCTGCCATCAAGCCTTTGAGCGTTTACGCGCCCGCGCTGGACGCCGGCGTCATCACGCCCGCGAGCGTCATCGACGACTATCCCGTTGAAATGCTCGGCGGAAGCATCTGGCCGGTGAACGCCTACTCGGGCTACCGCAGCATTATGACGTTGCAAGACGCCATCCGCAATTCGTCCAACCCCACGGCGGTGCGCACGGCCATCAAGCTGACGCTGCCCGCGTCGTATGCGTTTATGACCGAAAACTTAAGCTTCACGACGCTGACGAACGACGATATGACCGCGGCGGGCGCGCTCGCGCTCGGCGGCCTTTCCAAGGGCGTGACGACGCGCGAGATGGCCGCGGCCTACGCAACATTTGCCCGCGGCGGCGTTTACACCACGCCGAGAACGTATACCGAGGTGCTTGACCATAACGGCAACGTCATCCTTGAAAATAAGACCGAGTCCCACGTCGCGATGAATGAGAGCACCGCCTATGCGATGAACGAGCTCCTGAAAAACGTCGTGCGCAACGGTACGGGTACGGGCGCGAACTTCTCCGGCATGACCATCGCCGGTAAGACCGGTTCGACCAACAGCAACAACGACCGTTACTTTGTCGGTTACACACCGTATTACACGGCAGCGGTCTGGGTCGGCTACGACACGCCGACGCGCATCGTGGCGAGCGGCAACCCCGCGGCCACGCTGTGGAAGACGTTCATGAGCAAGGTCCACGCGGGCCTTCCGAACAAGGACTTTGAAGTCAGCAGCGCCGACATGGTCAGCGTGACCGTCTGCACGCAGACGGGACTTCTGGCCTCGGCCGGCTGTCCCTCGCAGACTGTCAAGGTCGCAAAGAGCTATGCGCCCTCGCTGAGCTGCGACGGACACATCAGCGTAACCGTCTGCGCCGATTCCGGCATGCTCGCCTCCGACTACTGCCCGAATGTTACGACGGCCTATGTGCTCGATCTGAGCCAGCCGAACGTCAGCAGCGGTTGGGGCTACAAGCGCGAGCTTCTCACGACGCCGCTGAGCGCAGCGCTTCAGGCAACGTATCAGGCACAGCTCGAAGAAGGGCTCATTTCGTCGATCCCTGCAGGCGAACCGGTGCGCACGAACAGCGGCACAGTGCAGCTATACAGCGATCTGATGTACAGCGGCATGTGCACGACGCACACAACGCCGCTGGAGCCCACGCCGGACCCGGATGCACCGGATGACGGCAGCGGCACGACGCCGGACGGTGATGCCACCACTGGCGGCGACAGCGGCACACAGACACCGTCTGACAACACTGGCACGGCGGGAGACAGCGCATCCGGCGATGTCGGAGACAACGGCCAGTTCCTCAACTGGCTGCTCAACAACGGCGGCACAGGCCGGTAAAAAGCAATAAAAAAGAGAACGGTTTTCACCGTTCTCTTTTTTATGCGGCAGTTTCCGCTTTTGCGTTTCGAATCTGCGCGAACAGCAGCAGGAGGAAGGGGAAGAGTACCATCCCTGCCACGCCGAACGTGCAGTAGCCGAGGTACATCGCAAAAAGCGACGCGACCGGCGGCAGCCCCGCCTGCGCGGAGAGAAGCTTGGGCTCGAGCGTGTTGCGCGTGATGAGCGTGCAGAGGTATAGCGCGAGGAGCACGATGGCCTTGGGCGGGAAGCCGAACAGCAGCGTGAAGACCGCCCACGGCACGAGCGCCGTGCCCGTGCCGAAGACCGGCAGCGCGTCGAGCAGTGTGATGAGAAAGGCGAGCAGCAGGGAATAGCTCTGGCGCATGAGGAGAAAGCCGATAAGAAGCTCTGAAAACGTGATGAGCGACAGCGTTGCCTGCGCGCGCAGCCACCGCGCAAGCGAGCGCATTACGCCGCCGCGAAAGAGCCGCAGCTTTGCCATCGCTTCTTCCGGCACGGCGTGTTCGAGTGCCGCGCAGAGCTCGGGGTACGACGCGGAGGTGAAGAAGATCGCAAGCACGCCCGTCGCGATGGCGAGCACGCCGCCCGGCAGCGCCGCGGCGGCAGAGCCGAGCCACGCCATCGCGCGCGAAGACAGCGAGCGCAGCAGGCTGTCCGCGTCCGTGACGGCCCTGAAAAGCTGCTCGTGCAGATAGCCGCTGAGCCATTCGGGACTCGACGCGCTGAACTGCTCCAATCGGGAGAGCAGATCGTCCGCTGCGGCGGGGATCGCGTCGAAAAACGCGGGCGCGGCGGCGAGCAGCGCGTTCGTCTGAGAAAGCAGCGTAGACCACAGGAGCGACAGCAGCCCGCCGAGCAGAAACAGCAGCGTCAGTGTCAGGATCAGCGCGGAAAAGCCACGTTGAAAGTGAAATTTCCGCCGCAGATACAAAACGACCGGTTCCAGCAGCGCCGCGACGAGCAGTGCGAGCAGAAACGGCAAACACCACGGCAGCACATAGCGAAAGCAGACATAAAAGAGAGATGCACCCATGAAAAGCGCGAGCGATAAAGTGAGGAAGCGTCTCAGCCGTTCTTCATTCAAATTTTGCAGACCTCCCACCGAAAAAAGTGTTGCAATATGCGTTAAGATATGCTAAAATCCTGCCATATAAAGACAGATGACCGTGAAGGAGAAACATTATGGCGCCTGCAACGAAATTTTATTTGGTCTCGTCAGAGGCCCTTCCGGAAATTTTTATCAAGGTGGCGGAGGCGAAGCGCATGCTCCAGTCCGGCGAGGTGCGCACCGCGGGCGATGCCGCCCGCACCGTCGGCATCAGCCGCAGCGCATTTTATAAGTACCGCGATGCGGTGCGCCCCTTCAACGACATGAAGACCGGCCGCATCATCACGTTCTACACGATGCTCAAGAACAACCCCGGCGTATTGTCCGACGTCCTTTCTATTTTTGCCGGTTCGGGCGCGAATATTCTGACCATCAACCAGAGTATTCCCACCAACGGCTGTGCTGCGGTGACGATCTCGGCCGAGACGTCCGAAATGCAGGAGTCGATCGAAGAGATGATGGCGCGGGCGCTCGCGCTTGAGGGCGTGGTGCGCTTCGATATCCTCGCGGCCTGAGTCACGCGGGCTTGTACAAGTTCATACGATGGATTGGCAGCGGCTGAGATGAGCGCTGTCAATCCATTTTTTGTTGGAAGTGGTTCTTATGAGCCTGATCGTACAGAAATTCGGCGGCAGCTCCGTGCGCGACTATGCGCATCTTCTGCGCATGGCGCGCATCGTCAAATCGCGGGTGGACGAAGGCGACGAGGTGGTTGTCGTTCTCTCCGCGCAGGGCGACACGACGGACGGCCTGCTGCAAAAGGCAAAGGAGATCAGCGAGCGGCCTTCGCCGCGCGAGCTCGACATGCTGCTCTCCGCGGGCGAGCAGATGAGCGCCGCGCTCGGCGCGATGACGCTGAGGTCCATCGGTGTGGAGGCGGTATCCCTCTGCGCATGGCAGATCCCCATCGAAACGGACGGTACACATGGGAACGCGGAGATCGAACTGATCGACACCGCGCGTATCCGGAAGGAGCTGGCCGAGGGCCACGTTGTGGTCGCGGCGGGCTTTCAGGGCGTCGACGAGCGGGGCGACGTCACGACGCTCGGACGCGGCGGCTCGGACACGAGTGCAGTGGCGCTCGCCGCGGCGCTGAAGGCCGCTGAGCTTGTCATCTACACAGACGTGGACGGGATATTTTCCTCTGACCCGCGCATCTGCAAGAACGCTGTGCGGCGCGAGGTGATCTCGTATGACGACATGCTGCTGCTCGCGCAGAAGGGCGCACAGGTGCTTCACGACCGCAGCGTGGCGCTCGCGCAGGCGGGCGGCGTGCCCATCACCGTGCGCTCGTGCAGGGAAGGCGGCGCGGGCAGCATCGTTTGCGAAACGGATGAAGACGCAAGCGTCGTCGGCGTGACGCAGAAAAAGAGCGGGCGGAGCCGCCTTGCGGCCATCACGGCGGTCGGCGGCGCGCTGCCGAGCATCGAGAAAGAGAAGATAGCCGTCACGGCGCTCGAACGGGCGGAGATCACCGTCTTCGCCGTTGCGGCGGGGGAGCGGTTCATGAGCTTTTACGTCCTGCGCGACGACGCAGAGCGCGCCTTGCAGCTCGTGCACGACGCGCTGATCGCCGCGAAAGAATGAAAAAAGACCCGTTGGAGCATCCAACGGGTCTTGCCTTTTGCAAGCTGCTTATTCTTCGGCGTAGCGCTTTTTCGCCTTTTCGATCTTGGTCGAATAGCGGTCCTCTTCAGAGAAGATGCAGCCGCAGTATTTCTGCATGTAGAGGCCCATCTCGCGCGCCTTGGCCTGCCCCTCGCGAAAACCGGGGCGGAAGTCACGGTAGTAGAATTCGACGCCGTACTTCTTGCCCATCGTCTCGCCCACGGCCTTTAAGAGCTCGTGGTTCTGATACGGAGAGATGAGCAGGGACGATGTGAACGCGTCGTAGCCGTGGTCGGCGGCGTATTTGGCCGCCGTACCGAGGCGGATGGTGTAGCAGTGCGCGCAGCGGTGGTCGATATCCGCACTCACGGCGCGGACAAAGTCGCGCAGGCCGTAATCCTCTAAAATATGCACTTCTACATGCTCTTTTTCCCCATATTCGAGCAGCGTGCGGCGGCGCGCGTCATACTCCGTCCAGGGGTGAATGTTCGGGTTGAACCAGAGTGACGTGGGCTCGATCCCGTCGGCGCGCAGCGTGTCCACGCAGTAGACCGAGCAGGGGGCGCAGCAGGAGTGCAGCAGCAGTTTATCCATCAAAAAAGACCAGCTTTCCTTGTGTCGTTTCTGCCAGCATACCACAAGCGCGCGGCAAAGTCCACGGGAAAAGAAAATTAAGCGAATGGCGCAGGATCGTTCACGATTTATACATTGACTATTCAATCGAATGCGTAGTATAATACATTGATTATTATGAACAAGTATGCCCATGCGGCAAAGGAGAAAATGTATGTGGATCGCGGACGGTTGGGAAGATTATGAGCTGCTGGACTGCGGCGGCGGAGAAAAGCTCGAACGCTGGGGAAAGCAAATTCTGGTGCGGCCTGACCCTCAGGCGATCTGGGAGACGCCGCGCACGAACCGCGGCTGGCGCAACGCGCAGGGCCGCTATTACCGCTCGTCCTCGGGCGGCGGACATTGGGACAAGGAGAAGCTGCCCGAGAGCTGGACGGTAAATTACAAGGATCTCAAATTCCAGGTCAAGCCCATGAATTTTAAGCACACGGGCCTGTTCCCCGAGCAGGCCGTCAACTGGGATTTTGCGCGCGAGAAGATCAAAAACGCGGGCCGGCCCATCCGTGTGCTGAACCTCTTCGCCTACACCGGCGGCGCGACGGTCGCGTGTGCGGCGGCAGGCGCTCAGGTCTGCCACGTGGATGCGGCAAAGGGCATGGTCAACTGGGCGCGCGAGAACGCGCGTGTCAGCGGCCTTTCCGATGCGCCGGTGCGCTGGATCATCGACGACTGCGCGAAATTTGTCGAGCGTGAGATCCGCCGCGGCAAGGTGTATGACGCCATCATCATGGACCCGCCGAGCTACGGCCGCGGCCCCGGGGGAGAGGTCTGGAAGTTGGAGGACAATCTTTTCCCGTTCGTGAAGCTCTGCGCGCAGGTCTTATCGGACAAGCCGCTTTTTGTCATCATCAACTCGTATACGACGGGGCTCGCTCCCTCGGTGCTCGGCTACATGCTGCACCTGCTCGTTGCGGAAAAGTACGGCGGCAAGGTCACGTGGGACGAGCTGGGCCTGCCCGTGACGGAGACGGGGCTCGCGCTGCCCTGCGGCGCGACGGGCCGCTGGTTCTCGGAATAAAGGAATCCGCCGCTTTGCGGCGATGAATCCCCGAAGGCTCTTTCGGGATAACGATTAAGGAACGCAACTTTTATGGAAATGATCAAGACCCAAGACCTGGCCTTCACCTATCCGGGCACGGAAGACCAGGTGAACACCCGCGCGCTGCGCGGGGTGGATGTGACCATCGAGCGCGGCAGCTTTGTCGTGATCCTCGGCCACAACGGCAGCGGAAAATCGACGCTTGCCAAGACCTTCAACGCAGTCCTGCTGCCAAGCGGCGGCAAGGTCTATGTCGAGGGCATGGACACGATGGACGAATCGCTCCTGCTTGAAATTCGCAGGCGCGTGGGCATGGTGTTCCAGAATCCGGACAACCAGATCGTGGCGAATGTCGTCGAAGAGGATGTCGCGTTCGCTCCCGAGAATTTGGGCGTGCCGAGCGCCGAGATCAGAAAGCGCGTGGACGACGCGCTCGAGGCCGTCGGCATGACGCAGTTTGTCAAGCACGCGCCGCACCTGCTCTCCGGCGGACAGAAGCAGCGCATCGCCATCGCGGGCGTGCTGGCGATGAAACCCGAGTGCATCGTGCTCGACGAGGCGACCGCCATGCTCGACCCCATCGGCCGGCGCGAGGTGCTCGCGGCCGTCGAAAAGCTCAACCGCGAGCAGGGCATCACGGTCGTCCTCATCACCCACCACATGAACGAAGCCGAGTACGCCGACCGCGTGATCGTGATGAACGACGGCCTTGTCGTCATGGACGGCAAGCCGCGCGAGGTCTTCACCCGCAAAAAGGAGCTGGAGGACATCGGCCTTGCCGTGCCGGACACGGTCTCGCTGCTCTTTTCCCTGCGCGAGGCGGGGATGGACGTCCCCGTGGATGCCATCACCGTAGAGGAATGCGCAGACGTCATTGCGAAAAATTTTACCTAAGAGGACTGTAACCTTGGAAGAGATCATTCGTGTAGAAAACCTGACGCACACCTACGGGGAGGGCACGCCGTTCTGCCGCAGTGCGGTGCAGGATATGTCGCTCGCGATCTATCGCGGCGAATTTTTGGGCATCATCGGCCACACGGGCAGCGGCAAGTCGACGCTGATCCAGCACTTGAACGGCCTGCTCAAGCCGACCTCCGGCCGGATACTTCTCGGTGGAGAGGACATCTGGTCGGACCCGAAGAAAATTCGGGACGTGAGATTCCGTGTGGGCCTCGTGTTCCAGTATCCGGAATACCAGCTCTTTGAAGAGACTGTTTACCGCGATATCGCGTTCGGCCCGACGAACATGGGCTTATCCAAAGACGAGATCGACCGCCGCGTGCGTGAATCCGCGCACTTTGCGGGGCTTACTGACGATCTGCTGGAAAAATCGCCGTTCGCCCTTTCCGGCGGACAGAAGCGCCGCGTGGCCATCGCGGGCGTTATTGCGATGGAGCCCGAGGTGCTCGTGCTCGACGAGCCGAGCGCGGGCCTTGACCCGCAGGGCAGGGAAGAGCTGCTTTCAAACATCCGCGAATTCCACCGCGCGCGCGGCACGACCGTCGTGCTCGTGAGCCACAGCATGGAGGAGATCGCGAAAAACGTCGACCGCATCGTTGTCCTGTCGGACAGCCACGTGCTCATGAGCGGCACGCCGCGCGAGGTCTTCGCCCGCGGCGACGAGCTGATGACCGCGGGCCTCGACGTGCCGCAGGTCACGCGCGTCGCGATGGCGCTGCGCGATAAAGGCATTGCCATCAACCCCGCCGTTTACACCGTCGATGAGCTCAGCAAAGAGCTTGTCGCGCTCAAGAGAGGGGGCGGCAAAAAATGCTGAAGGATATCACGCTCGGCCAGTTTTTCCCAGGCGACACGCTCGCCCATAAGCTCGACCCGCGCACAAAGCTCCTCGTCACGGTGCTCTACGTCGTGGCGCTCTTTACGGCGAAGAGCTACATTGCCTACGGCGTTCTCATTCTGACGCTGATTGTCGCCGTGCGCATCTCGCGCGTGGGCGCGAAGGCGCTTTTCAAGGGATTAAAGCCGGTGCTGTTCATTATCGCGTTCACGGCGCTTTTGAACCTCTTTTACACCCCCGGCACGGAGCTGTGCCATTTTTGGATCTTCCGCATCACGATCGAGGGTGTGCGCGCCGCCATCACGATGATGCTGCGCATCACGCTTTTGATCATGGGAACGTTCCTGCTCACGTATACGACCTCTCCCATCCGCCTGACGGACGGTCTGGAGAGCCTGCTGGGCCCGCTCAAGAAGATCAAGGTCCCTGTGCATGAGCTCGCGATGATGATGTCGATCGCGCTTCGCTTCATCCCGACGCTCATCGAAGAGACGGATAAGATCATGTCCGCGCAGAAGGCGCGTGGCGCCGACTTTGAGACCGGAAGCCTTATGCAGCGCGCCAAGGCGCTCGTGCCGCTGCTTGTGCCGCTGTTTGTCAGCGCGTTCCGCCGCGCCGACGAGCTGGCGACGGCCATGGAATGCCGCTGCTACCACGGCGACGAAGGCCGCACGAAGCTCAATGTGCTGCACTACCAGACGCGCGACTATCTGGTGCTCGGCTATTATGCCGTGCTCGTGGCCGCGGTCATCGCGCTGCGATAAGAAGAAAGGACGCTTTTATGCGAAACATCGCCCTCAAGCTCATGTATAACGGCACGGCCTATCACGGCTGGCAGGTGCAGAAGACGGTCTCAAGCGTCTGCGAGACGATGGAAAAGGGCCTCTCGAAGGTCTGCGGCGGGAACGTCAAGCTCGTCGGCTGCGGCCGCACGGACGCGGGCGTGCACGCCGAGCGCTACATCGCCAATTTCCATACCGAGTCGCGCATTCCAGTCGAGCGCCTGCCGTTTGCCATCAACACGCACACGCCGGAGGATATCGTCGTGCGCGAAGCGCTTGAGGTGGCGGAGGATTTCAACGCGATCCTCTCGTGTCAAAAAAAGGAATACACCTATCGTATCTATAATTCCCGCATCAAAAACCCGTTCTATGTCAATCGGGCGTACTTTTACCCCAAGCACCTCGACGAAGAGGTGATGGATCGCGCGGCGCGCGCCTTTGAGGGCACGCACGATTTCCGCGCCGTCCGCTCTGTCGGCACGGAGACGAAGACCACCGTGCGCACCGTGTACTACTGCCGCGTGTCGCGCTCGGGTGATCTTTTGGAGCTCAAGGTCTGCGCGGACGGGTTCCTGTATAACATGGTACGGGCGATCACCGGCACGGTGCTCTACGCCGCCGAGGGGAAGCTCACGCCAGAGGACATCCCCGAGATCCTGGCCTCCGGCGACCGCTCGCTCGCCGGCCCCACGGTGCCGCCGGGCGGACTGTACATGACGAGACTTTGGTATGAGGATGAACGGCTCAATGAATGATCTCAAAGAGGAAAAGGGAACACGCGAGGAGCTGAGGCGCTCGCAGGCGGCCCCGCGCCGCTCCGGCGGCGGGCTCAAGCGGGCGCTGATGGTGATTCTGGCGCTTGTGGTCGTGCTGGCCGTGGTCGTCGCCGCGGCGTGGAAGGACCTGAGCAGCCTTGACAGTGTGCGCCGCCTTTTCTCCTACAATAAGGTCACGCAGGATGAGCAGGGCAAGGTGGAGATGTACTCGTTCAGCAACGACCGCAGCAACACCTTTGCGCTGCTCGGCGACCATCTGATCGTCGCTTCGACGACGGGCGTGTCGATCTACAGCAGCAGCGGCAGCGTGGTGGACAGCATGAGTGTGAAGCTCACGAATCCCGCCATCGCTGTCGGCGGCCAGACCGCCGCGGTCTATGATATCGGCGGGCAGACGCTTCTTATTTACTCTGCAAGCGGCCTTGTGCGCGATATGAGCGGCGAGTGCAGCGGCAATATCCTGTCGGTCAGCGTCAATTCCTCGGACTATCTGGCGCTCAACGCCGAAAAGAGCGGCTACAAGTCCGCTGTTACGGTGTACGACGCTTCGGGCGAGAAGACGTTTGCCTTCAACTCCTCGGAGCACTATGTCATCGACGCGGTCGTCATGCGCGACTGCAAGCGCATGGCGGCGGTGACGCTCGGCGAGTCGGACGGCACATTCACCGACACGGTGAGCATCTATTCCCTCGGCAGCGATAAGGCGGACTCGGTCAACACACTCACGGGCTCGCTCCTGCTATCGCTCGACAGCGTGGCCGGTACGCTCTCGTGCCTGACGGACGAGAGCTTGACGCTCTTTTCATCGGACGGTACGCTTTCCGGCAGCTATCGCTACGAATACCCGTATCTGCGCGGTTCGAGCATGGACGGCGACAACTACGCGGCGCTGCTGCTGAGCCGCTACCGCTCGGGCAGCACCATGAAGCTCGTGACTGTCTCGTCCGACGGTACAGAGATGGCAAGTCTCAACAGCAGTCAGGAGGTTCTGTCCATGTCCGCGGCGGGGAAGTATATCGCCGTGCTGTACAGCGACAGTCTGGTGCTCTACACGCCGCAGCTGCAGGAATACGCGCGGCTGGACGCCACGGAGTACGCGCGCTCTGTCATCATGCGCGAGGATGGTACGGCGGTGCTGATCGGCTCGTCGTCCGCCTGGCTTTATATTCCGTAATTTCTGTAAAACGCTAAAAATGTTACAATTTATGACTTGAAAGGAGCGCGGGAAACGTGAATAATGGTCTTATGATCGATGCAGTCTTCGCGCTCGTGCTCATTTTAAGCGTCGTGTTCGGCGCCAAGCGGGGGCTGTTCCGCAGCTTTATGGCGCTGGCGGCGATCGTGCTCGCGCTGATCGGCGCGTCGCTTCTGACCGACGCTTTGACCGAGCCCGTGACCGACATGCTGATGCCGCGCCTTGAAAAGAGCGTGGAGGAGTGGTTTGATACCGAATCGCAGACACCGCAGGGGGATGTCCCGCAGATCGAGGGGGAGACCCCGGCGGAGAGCGACGCCTCGGGTGAAACGCAAAACGGCGACGCCGCGCAGGACGCGGAAAACGTTTGGCAGGACGATTCGCCGTTCGCGGTGACAGGCCTTCTCAAAAAGCTGCTGCGTTTCGATTTCGACGGCGCGGTGCGTCAGTCGCTTCGAAATGCCGCGCGCGACGCAGCGCTTGCCGCCGTAAGGACGCTGCTCGGCAGCGTGGTGAGGACGCTCATGTTCGTGCTGTGTTTTTTGGTGCTCACGCTGCTGCTCCGCTTAGTGACGGGAGGCATTGACAAGGTGTTAGACTTGCCAGTGCTGAACGCGCTCAACACCATCGGCGGCGGCGCGCTGGGCCTGATCGAGGGCGCACTTTTGCTGTTTCTCGTCTGCGATGTCGCACCGAAGCTCGGCGTCAAGGCCTTTGCCGACTACGAGGGCACGTATCTGTTATCGTTTTTTATGAGTCATACTCCGCGCGGGCTTGTCGCCGCGCTGTTACCCTGATCTTTACCCCAAGGAGGAAATACTATGCAGCCGCAACTTTGTTCCAGATGTAAAAAGAATATCGCCGTTGTGTTCATCACCCGTCAGGAAAACGGGCAGAACGTCAACGAAGGACTTTGCCTCAAATGCGCGAAAAATCTCGGACTGCCGCAGGTGGACGAGATGATGCGCCGCATGGGCATCACGGATGAGGACCTTGACAATATCTCCAATGAAATGATGGGCGCTTTCGGCGGCGCGGAAAACCTCGAAGGTCTGACCGACGCCGACGATCCGGACGCCGATAACGAGGACGAGGACGGCAAGACCGCCACGTTCCCGTTCCTGAGCCGCTTTTTCGGCGGAAATCCCGCTGCGAACGACGCACAAAATGGCAACGAGGCCGAGCAGACGCAGAGCCCGCGCAGCAACAAGAAGGTCGAAAAGGGGAGCAAGCACAAATTCCTCGACTCCTACTGCATCAATCTCTCCCAGCGCGCACGCGACGGCAAGCTCGACGCGGTCATCGGCCGCGAGGAGGAGATCGAACGCGTCATCCAGATTTTGAACCGCCGCCAGAAGAACAACCCCTGCCTGATCGGTGAGCCGGGCGTCGGCAAGACGGCCATTGCCGAGGGCCTCGCCCAGCGCATCGTCGCGGGTGACGTGCCCTTCAAGCTCAGAAGCAAGGAGGTCTATCTTCTTGACCTGACCGCGCTCGTCGCGGGCACGCAGTTCCGCGGCCAGTTCGAGAGCCGCATGAAGGGCCTTATCGAGGAGATCCGCAAGATGGGCAACGTCATCCTTGTCATCGACGAGGTGCACAACATCGTCGGCGCGGGCGACGCCGAGGGCAGCATGAACGCCGCCAACATCTTGAAGCCTGCACTCTCCCGAGGCGAAATTCAGGTCATCGGCGCGACGACGTTCACCGAGTATCGCAAGCACATTGAAAAGGACACCGCGCTCGAGCGCCGCTTCCAGCCGGTCACGGTCAACGAGCCGAACATGGAGGACACGCTCAAAATTTTGAAGGGCATCGCCCACTACTACGAGCAGTTCCACGGCGTCAAAATTCCCGAGGGCATTCTGCGTCAGGCGGTGCTGCTGTCCGAGCGCTACATTACCGACCGTTTCCTGCCCGACAAGGCCATCGACCTCATCGACGAGGCATGCTCGGATCTGAACCTGCACGACAAGAACATCAACCGCCGCATGGAGCTGCACCGCGAGATCGAGGATTACGACAAGGAGCGCGAGCTTTTGCAGGGCGCAGAAGAACCCGACTTCGAGCGCCTCGCTGAGCTCAAGAGCCTTACCATCAAGGCGCAGACCGAGCTCGACGAGCTCTGCGCGCAGGGTGACCCGCAGCTCACGATGGACAACCTCGCCCGCGTGATCGAGCTCTGGACGAAGATTCCCGCCTCGCGTATCCGTGAAGACGAGTTCCGCCGTCTGAGCGAGCTTGACAAGCGCTTAAAAGAGCACATTGTCGGTCAGGACGAGGCTGTCGAGGCTGTCGCCGCGGCGATACGCCGCAACCGCGTGGGCATCTCGCCCAAGCATAAGCCGGTGAGCTTCATCTTTGTCGGCCCCACGGGCGTCGGCAAGACCGAGCTTGTCAAGCAGCTGGCGCAGGACCTCTTCAATTCGCCCGATGCGCTGATCCGTTTCGACATGTCCGAGTTTATGGAAAAGCACTCGGTCTCCCGCATCGTCGGCTCGCCCCCGGGCTATGTCGGCTATGATGAAGCCGGCCAGCTGACCGAAAAGATTCGCCGCAAGCCCTACGCCGTCATCCTTTTCGACGAGATCGAAAAGGCGCATCCCGACGTGATGAACGTCCTGCTGCAAATTCTCGACGACGGCGAGATCACCGACTCCCACGGCCGCAAGGTCAACTTTGAAAACACCGTCATCGTGATGACGTCCAACGCGGGCAGCGAGCGCAAGGAGGGCACTGTCGGCTTCGGCCACACGGTGAACGAGCAGAACCGCGACCGCGCTATGAAGGCGCTCGGCGAGTTCCTGCGCCCCGAATTCCTGAACCGTGTGGACGAGGTCATCTGCTTCAACCGCCTTGACGAGAAGAACTTCGCCGGCATCGCCCGCATCATGCTCGATGAGCTGCAAAAGAGCCTTGAGGACAAGGGCCTGCACTTTACGTGGGACGAGGATGTTGAGGACTACCTCGTCAAGAAGTCCTACTCCGCGACCTACGGCGCGCGCAATCTGCGCCGCACCATTCAGAAAGAGCTCGAAGACGTCATGGCCGCGCAGATCATCGACTCCTACGAGCACCCCGTCACGCAGATCCATGCGTCGATGGAGGACGGCAAGCTCGTCGTCCGCAGCCTGTAAAAGAAAGGGGAGGGAGACCATGTTCCATCTGTTCCGCAAAGACATTGAAAAGCACTGCGCCTACTGCAAGAGCGGATCTGTCATCAACGAAGGGCAGGTCATCTGCTCCCGCCGCGGCGTGGTCGACTCTGCCGACCACTGCCGCCATTTCTGCTACGATCCGCTCAAGCGTGTGCCGCCCCGTCCCGCCACGCTGAACGACAAGTACACGTCCGAGGATTTTTCCCTGTAAAGCCGGGCAGCGCCCCGAACAATAAAGAAAGAAGGCCGATTCCCATGAACATCACTCAGGTCTACGCAGTCTATTTCAGCGCCACCGGCAACACCAGAAAGGTGACCACCACGCTTGCAAATGCCCTTGCCGTCAGCTTCGACGTGCCGCTCGAGGTGCGCGATTTCACGCTGCCCGCCGCGCGCGAGGAAGCGTATGAGTTTGCCGCGGGCGACCTTGTCGTATTCGGTATGCCAACCTACGCGGGCAAGCTTCCAAATAAGCTGCTCGACTTTGTGAAGTCCGGCTTTCACGGAAACGGCGCGCTCGCCGTGCCGGTCGTGACGTTCGGCAACCGCAGTTTTGATAATTCCCTTGCCGAGCTCTGCGCCTGCCTCGAAGGGGACGGCTTCCACACCATCGGCGCGGGTGCCTTTGCCTGCCGCCACGCCTTTACCGACGCGCTTGCCAACGGCAGACCCGATTCCGACGATATGGCGGAGCTTGCAAAGCTCGGCTCCGCGGTCGTGGGCCGCATCGTGCGGATGACCGAGTATCCCGCGCCCGTCACGGTCGACGGTGACGCCGACGCGCCGTATTACCGCCCGCTGGGCCTCGATGGCGAACCGAAGGTGTTTCTGAAGGCGAAGCCCAAGACCGACCTCGACAAGTGTATCCACTGCGGCGTGTGCGCCTCTCTCTGCCCGATGGGCTCGATCAATCCCGATGATGTCACCGAGGTCGTGGGCGTGTGCATCAAATGCCACTCCTGCGTGCGCAACTGCCCGATGGGCGCGAAGTATTTCGACGATCCCGCGTTCCTCTCGCACCGCGCGATGCTCGAACGCGACTACACGCGCAGAGCGGAGGACAAGATCTTCACGGCGTAAGAAAGTACATAAAAAGGCTCTGTTTGGGAATCCCAAACGGAGCTTTTTTCATTCCTGAATGACGGAACGATGCTGCCTTACAAACAAAATTTGGGAAGGGCGGGAAGCGGGGACAGCCACGCACGCATACGCTATGGAGAAAGCACCAATTTTGGGAGGGATCTTATGAAACCGGTGTACTTTTTCCTCGGCGCAAACAGCGAAGAGGGCTTTTTCTCGCTCTATGACCAGCTTTTGGGCGGTCGGCTCGACGATCTGATGATTCTGAAAGGCGGCCCGGGCTGCGGCAAGTCGACCTTCATGCGCCGCATGGGCGCGGCGATGGAGCGCGCGGGCGAGCGCATCGTGTACATCAACTGCTCGGGCGACCCCGATTCACTCGACGGCGCGATCTTTCTGGACCGTAACGCCGCCATTGTCGATGGCACCAGCCCGCATGTGCTCGAGCCGACCTACGCGGTCGCGAGCGAACGCTATGTCGATCTGACACGCTTCTACGATGTGGACGCGGCTAAGGCACGCCGCGCGGAGATCGTCGAGCTGAGCGACGAATATCGCGCACACTACCGCAGCGCCTATCGCATCCTGCGCGCGATGGGCGAGGTGGAGAGCGAGCGCCGCGTGGCAATGCACGCGCAGATGGATTTTTCGAAGCTCCGCCGCCGCACCGACGGCATCCTCGCACGCGAGCTGCGCGGTGAGGGAGGCGGCAGCGGGCGCGTCGACCGCGCGTTTTTGGGCGGTGTGACGCATCGGGGCGAGATTTGCCGGTTCGACACCGTCGAAGCCCTCTGCCCGCGCATCTATGCCATCATCGACAGTGCGGGGCTGGGAAACGAAATGCTTGAGACCGTCGTGCAGGCGGCACAGGCGAAGCATTTCGACATCATCGCCTGCCCGAATCCAGACCGGCCGCGGGAGCTCCATCACGTATTGATCCCGGAAAAAGGGCTGGCGTTTATCACAACGAACGCGCGCAACCCATACGACGGGAAGCCCTACCGCCGCCTGCGTCTCGACGCGATGGCGGAGGAGAAGCTCACGCGCGCGCAGAAGGCGAAGCTGCGCTTTACCCGCCACGTGGAAGCGTCGCTCTTAGATGAGGCTGTGGGCGCGCTGTCGAATGCCAAGAAGGCGCACGACGCGCTGGAATCCGCATATCATCCCTACGTGGATTTCGAGGGGGGCACTGCGCTCGCAGAGAAAGAAATTAAAAGACTATTAAAGCAATAGCGCTTTACAGATTCTTGCTGCCTGAAGGCAGCAATGGGATTCCCTGCGCCACACAGGGAATGCGGGAAAGGGGGCCATTCTCTCACGTGAGAGAATGGCCCCCTTTAGATCCCCCAAGAGAACGCAAGGGGCCCTGCCCCTTGACCCCGCACATTGGCAGTCAGGCACTTGAAGAACTGCTCAGCCTGCGGATTGCACTGCGGTGTACATGGCTTCGCCATGAACCCCTGCGTTTCGTTGCATGTTGCAACCGCGCCTTACTATCGTGAGGCGCGTGTGACGTTACCTCGGCGGCGGACAGCCTGCCGAATGCGGCATTGCTACGCTCGCCGCATTGATTAGCACTCCGGTAGACGGTGATTACTGCGCACTTCTATAAGATGGGCAGAGCGGCAGCGGATAGTAGGAGCAAGCCAAGTCGTATAGCAGAGGCCAACGCGGCTTCGCCGCGCTATGGGCAGTGCAATCGGCAAGCATTGCAGCTCTTCGAGCTGCTCGCTTGCAATGGCAAAACCTTTCTCTTGGGGGATCAAAAGGGGGCCATTCTCTTTTGTGAAAGAGAATGGCCCCCTTTGACTGCGCGCCGCAGAGACTGCGGCATTCCTCCGTGAACCACGGAATTGTTACTGAAATGATCAGTGAATATTCAAAACGCCGTTTTCGTTTTGGAAGAGGACAAAATAATCCTGCACGCGCTCGAACGGTGCGTTGTAGAGGAGGGGCCTGTTGACGTTGAAGTCCTGATAATCGCGCGCGGTCTTCACGGGGTACTGGAAGCGGCCGTTCTGGTGGACATAATAGAATAGTCCCTCGAATTTGGTGAACTCGTCGATGTTGTTGGAGAGGGCGCAGGCGACGTAGCCGCGCTGGTTCGTGCCATCGTTCGGGAAAGAGGCATCGGCGCAGTAGATCTGCCGGAAGCAGTTCTCGTACCAGCTGCCAAGGTTGACCTGATCGGTGCCAGGATCGATGTAGGGGGCGGTGTAGGTCGCGCCGTCCGGACCGTCATAGAGCACCCGGCCGGAGAAATCTTCGGCAAACCAGGAGTTGCTGTCGTGGTGTGGCTCAAAGGCAAGGCTCTCCGTGCCGTAAAAGCGCACGCCATCGTCCCAGCGAAAATGACAGGCGACGAACAGCCGGTCAAAGGGCCGTTGGACGGCAACGATGGTCAGGTGGAAGGCGTCATTCGTCTGCGGCTTATTGGAGTAGTTGATATAAGCGCTGCCTGTGCACTCTTTGATGACCACGCGCTCGGCGCGGAGGCAGGTGAGAAGGTCCTCGTCGGAGAGGTCGTTGAGCTCGGATTCGGGATAGCCGAGGGCGAGGAGCCTTTCATGGGCTTCGATCACCTGTGCGTCGGTGCTGGCCTCTTTGGGCGTCCAGTCCATGCGGTAGGAGCCGAAAAACAGGAAGCCGCAGGCAATGACGACAGCGAGGACGGTGAGCAGCGAGCCGACGAGCTTGTGATTTGAGAAGCGCTCCTTGATCGGCTTGATGGCGCAGCCCTGCGCGGCCATCGACTTCGAGAGCTTTTTGAGGCGGACGACCAGGTAGAAATACCAGACGAGGTAAGCGCCGAGCAACAGGGAAAGCGAGGCAAACAATGCCGCTGCGACATAGAGCAGAATGTACCAGAGCAATAGAGCGCCCGCGGCGGGGGCGGCAGGCGGCGTTATGCCTGCGTCGCGCTGCATATCGAGCAGGCCCTGCCAAAGGCAGAAGAGCAGCACGAGCTGCACGGCGGCGGAGCCGAAGGCCAGCGCAGTGGATACCATGTCTGCCGCGGCAGTCTCGCGGAAGACGGCGGCGTTCTGCCCAAGCTCAACAAAAAGGAGCAGCATGTGCAGGCAGGCGCAGACATAGCCCGCGCGCAGGAAGCCGTTGACCCGCCGCAGGGCGCGGAAGCCGACGAGCAGGCAGAATGTGCCGACCAGCGGCAGCAGCACATCGAGGTTCCAGAAATTCAGCGTCACGCCGGTGACGGCGAGGCCGCCGGCGATCAAGCCCATCGCGCGGCAGAAGGGCGAATCGCTCACATCGGGCGTCTCTACTTCGGGCGCGGAGAGCGCGTCGGCCATCTCCTGCGCGGGCGTGAGGGCCTCGGCCGGTTCCTCCTGTGCGGGAGGATCGGCGGGCGGTTCGGGCGGGGGAGTTTGCGGCAGATCAGGAAAGACTTGGCCGGTCATGCGAATTCCTCCTTGGCGTTATGTGAACAGAATCATAAGATCGAGACAACGAGCCGCCAGACAGGCTCGGCCAGATAATAGCCGAGAACAGCGGAAGCCAGATTGGCGGTGATCGCATAGGCCGCGGCACGGCCCTTGCTGTGGCCGGTGAGAAGGCCGCAGCCGGCGTAGAGATACAGCTCGACAAGCAAAATGATGAGTTCCGCCGGAAGCAGGAAGAAAAAGAAATACCAAGCGCTCACGCCGCTGTGTGCGGTGACATATACAGATGCAACGGCTAAAAAGCCCTGTGTCAGAACGTTGACAAGTAAAAACGCTTCCCAGTTTTTCTTCCACGAATAGCGGAACAGAAGCAGCAGCGCGCCCTCGATGAGAAGCGTCGGCACGAGTGTCGCAAGAAATTGCAGCAAGTAGCCGGGGATGGTTGAGGGAACGGAAACGGTGACTGCCGACGTATCGTCCGACCAGTTGACCGTGACGGACGATTGCAGAACGCGGCGATTGAGTATATCGGAGACCCAGACCTTGCCGGATTCGGTGACGAGGATGATGCGGTAGGTGCTCGGCACACCGACATAGCCGAACCAGTGCAGTGCATTGCCAGAGGCATCTGTGTTCTCTGAGTATAGCTTACCGTAGATTGGTGCGCCGGTCGTGCCCTGCGCCACGCAGGCGTGCCAACCGGCGGGAACATTGTCGCGCAGAAGTGCTAAGAGGTCGGGGTCGAGCGTATCCTCTTTGCCGTCGTAGTTCCAGTCGATGCCGTCGATACGGTTTCCATCTTCCGCGTCCCAATCACCCTTGGCGAGCAGGTCGAGATAGTAGGGCTCCTGCGGCGCGTCTTTGACGCGCACGATGAGCTGGGGCTTCGGCCCGTTGTCGGCAAAGGCAAAGGTTGTGAGCGCAAGAGATGCGAGGAGCGCGCAAACAAGCGTGCGAAGAGATTTTCGTTTCATCCAAATTTCCTCCTTTTGTGTGTGGGGTGTTCCATCTTACAACCATATAGACGCAAAAGATAACAAAAAAGTTCACGCTTTTACAAATTTTATCATAAAATGCCGCGCTGCGGGAAAAAGTTCTGGCGGGGCGTTGTACTTTTTTCATATTCTGCTACAATGGGGGAGAGAAAGAAGCGCATTGGGGGAACGGGTATGAAATGGTATGCGATCGGCAAGACGCTGACGCCACTGGACCGCGCGCCGGAGAGCGGCGCGGCGGTGGTGCTGCTGAATTCGGACGAGTTGGCGCACGAAACGGCGCTGCCGGGACTCGAAGCGGTGCTGCACCATACGCCGAGCGCGCGGGACGCGCACGTCTGCAAGGCGGAGGTGCGCTCCAACTGTCTGAGCGGAACGCTCGCACTGCCGCGCGGCCGCAGGGACGGCACGCGCCTTTGCTGCGGCTATCTCGTGACGAAGGACCGCGTGGTGCTGGTGGACGACGGAGAGATGGCCGAGCCTTATTTGAAGCACATCGTCAAGGAAAAACGCCTGATAGAAAACAGCGTCGGACGATTTCTCTACGACTTCTTCGAGCTGCTGATCGCCAGGGACCTGCACCGCCTCGAGGAGATCGAAGACCGCGCGACGGCGCTGGAAGAACGCGTGCTCGCGGGCGAGCTGGAGGAATTCAGCACCCCGATGAGCGAGCTGCGCAAGGAGACGATGGCCTGGTACCGCTACTACTCCCAGCTCGACGACGTGGCGTGTGAGCTGCGGGAAAATGAGAACGGCTACTTTTCGGATGAGGAGTGCGGACTGTTCCGATTATTTGAAGAGCGCGTCATCCGCCTGCGCGAGGAATCGCAGCTGCTGCGCGAATACTGCACGCAGATCCAGTCGCTGTTTCAGTCGGAGATCGACATCCGGCAGAACCGCATCATGCAGATCCTGACCATCGTGACGACGATCTTCCTGCCGCTGACACTGCTTGTCGGCTGGTACGGCATGAACTTTTCCGGCATGCCGGAGCTGCACTGGAAATACGGCTACCCCGCGATCATTCTTGTGAGCGTCGCCGTGGTGGTGCTGAGCCTGTGGGTGTGCAAAAAGAAAAAATTCTGGTAAGAAAAAGGAACGGCACGAGCCGTTCCTTTTTCTTTTGACAGGAGTCACTTTTTATCGAAGTAGTAGTCGCGGAAGTTGTGGTATTGCGCGGCGTAGTAGCGCAGCAGGCGATAGAGTCGAGAGAGCGGCAGATCGCCCTTGCAGAAGAGCGTGTGCGTGCCCTTGAACTGCTTGAGCTCGTCGGAGAGCTCCTGATCCTTGACATAGCGGCGCAGAATGCCGGTCGGCACGTTCTGCCAGAGGGCGACGGTGTGGTTGTAGACGCAGTCCTCGCGCTTGCCGTAGACGACATCGTTCGTCAGGAGCTTCATCATGTTCAGCCCCGCGGCACGGCAGAAATAGCTGCTGCGGCCAAGGCGCGGGTTGATCTCGAAGAGCACGTAGCGGCCCGTGCGGGAATCGTACTTCATGTCGATGTTCGAAAAACCGACGTAGCCGAGCTTTTCGAGAAACTCCTGCATTTTGTCATACAACGCCTGATCGCCGCGCGAGATGATGGCGGCATAGTTGCCGACGGACTTGGGGTCGTAGTATTCGAGCACCGGCTGGCCGAGGCACATCGCGCGCACATGGCCGTCAAGGTCCGAATAGCTGTTGAGCACGCGCATCGCGTCGTCGCCGCCGGGGATAAACTCCTGCAAAATGAGCTTGCCGCGGTAGTCCGACTGGTTCATGCTGTGGACCATCGTGAGGTACTGCTCGCGCGTGTCGAAGAAGAAGACCTTTTTCTGCCCCTCAAAATGGCAGCGGAGATAGTCGAGTGCATTGGAATTCTCGGGCTTGACGACGATGGGAAAGTCGAACGGAAGGCGGTCGACGACGCTCTCGCGCTCCTCAGGAGAGGCGACGACGGTCTTGGGATAGTCCATGCCGTACTGCTCGCAGAGGGCGTAGAACTTGTCCTTCGTGTCGAACGTTTCAAGCAGCTCGTCCGAGATGAAGCGGTTGGCGATGAGCCCCTCGAAATGGTCGTAGTGGCGGCAGAGAAGACCCGTGTAATAGTCCGAGCAGGGGATGACGAGCAGCTTTTCATAGTCCTGTGCGCACTGCTTCAGCACGCTGAGCAGCGCGCCGGGGAAGACCTCCTCGCGCTCAAAATCCGGGATAATGCGGCAGAGAAACAGGTGTGAGCTGCGCGTGGGCACGAGCTGCTGCGTGCACAGCAGCAGCGGTGTGACGTGATAGGCCTCCTGGAAGAGACGCGCCGTGCCGTAGGCGTTTTCGTCGCTGCCGAGGATGATGGGCAAAAAGTCCTTTTTTGCCTTTTTGGCGCTGCTCGCCGGCGCGGCGGGATGGACCTTGTCGTATTCGGCGAGGTATTTGAGTGTGAGCTCGACGTCGCTCGGGTAGGGGACGAAGACGCTGCCGCGCTTCATCGTCGTTTCCTCGCCCTTGCCGGTCAGCAGAATGACGCGCGCGTCCTTGCCGTCCAGAATTGCGCGGCGGATGCACTCGGCGCGGTCCTCGAGCACAAGGTGCGGGCAGGCAACGTGCTTTTCAATGTCGGCGGCGATCTGCGCGAACGGCTCTTCGCCGGAGTCCTCCTCGGTGATGAAGACGAAGTCGCAGTTCTGCCCGCTCAGCTCGCCGAGGTCTTTTCTGCGCTGGAGCGCGTGGGAGCCGGGGCAGCCGAAGACGGAGATCATCTGGCGGCCGGGGTATTCGATCTTCGTCGAGCGGTAGAGCGCGTCAAAGCTCATGCGGTTGTGCGCGTAGTCGACGATGACGGTGACGTTCTTGTCGCGGCTCTCGTAGATCTGCATGCGGCCCGCGGCGCGCGCCTTGCGAAGGCCCGAGCGCACATACTCCTCCGGCACGTCGAGCACCATACAGATGGCCATGGCAGCGAGGGCGTTGGAGATGTTGAAAAGGCCGGGCATCGTGATGGAAAATTCACCGTTGTACTTGGGCGAGGAAACCGTGAAGTAGAGCCCGTCGCTGCGCTTTTCCACATGCTGGCAGGAGACAGTGTCGCTTTCGTGTGAGCCAAACGTGATGAGGTTGCAGCGGTCCTTGGCGTATTCGATGACGCGATCCGAGTACTTGGCGTCGGTATTGACGCAGCCGAAGCGGCAGGAGTCGAAAATTTTGAGCTTGGAGTTGAAGTAATCCTCGAAGTCCGGGTGCTCGATGGGGCTGATGTGGTCGCTGCCGATGTTCAAAAATGCAGCGACGTCGTACGTGATACCGCGCACGCGGCCGTATTTGAGCGCCTGGGACGAGGTCTCCATCACAAGATGCGAAATGCCGCTTTCATAGGCGTTTTCAAAGTGCTGGTAGAGCTCAAGCACCTCGGGCGTGGTGATGTGGGACTCCTCGGTGCTCTTGCCGTCGTAGTTGTCGATAGAGGAGAGAATGGCGCACTTGGGCATTGACTGCGCGCGCAGCCAGTCATTTAAGATGTAGCGCACGTAGTAGGCTGTGGTGCTCTTGCCCTTTGTGCCCGTGATGCCGACGCTTGTGAGCTTGTCCGTCACATGGTTATAAAAGAGCTGACCGAGCACGACGAGGGAATAGCGAATGTCGTTGACAAGAAGACAGGGTGCGTCCACATTGTGCTTTTTCTCGGCGACGTAGGCGATCGCGCCGCGCGAGAGTGCGTCGCACAGGTACTCTTCCTTGAAGTGTGCGCCCTTGCAGATGAAAAGCGCGTCCTCGCTCAGTGCGCGCGTATCGTAGGTGAGGCAGTGGATCTCACGCGCGGCGAGCTCGTCGCTCACGGTGCTTTCGACCAGAATGCCCGCGTCGCGCAGCGCATCGACATATTCTCTCAGTGTGTGAACGGTATTCATAAATAGCTCCTTTGGGTCTTGCTTTTTCGGCAGGACGGGATAAAATATAGGCGATATCGCGTCGGATCGACACGATATTGGCAAGCAAACTCATTTCCGAAGGGGGAACCAACATGACTTATCAGCAAGTGCTGGAAAACGCAAGGACCTGCATCGGCCCTTACTGCAAGGCGTGCAATGACTGCAACGGCAAGGTCTGCCGCAACACGATGCCCGGCCCCGGCGCCAAGGGCGAGGGCACGGGTTTTATCCGCAACGCAGAAAAGTGGCGTGAGATCTGCGTCAACATGGACACCATCTGCGAAAATTCACAGGTGGACACCTCATTCACGCTCTTTGGCCGGACGTTTGAGATTCCGGCGTTCGCCGCGCCGGTGGGCGCGATGCGTCTTCACTACGGGGACAAGTATGACGATCTTACTTATAATAATATCCTTGTGCGCGCGTGCGCAAACGCAGGCATTCTCGCTTTTACCGGCGACGGCACCGACCCGAAGGTGGTCGAGGGCGCGTCTGAGGCGCTCAAGGCGAACGGCGGCTGCGGCGTGCCGACCATCAAGCCGTGGGATATGGACACGATCCGCGAAAAATTCGCGCTCGTGCAGGAATCCGAGCCCTTCGCCATCGCAATGGACATCGACGCGGCGGGCCTGCCGTTTTTGCAGGGCTTGACGCCGCCGGCGGGCAGCAAAAGCGTTGAGGAGTTAAAGCAGATCGTCTCCTGGGCGCAGCGTCCGTTCATTTTAAAGGGCATTATGACCGCCCGCGGCGCGGAAAAGGCGCTGGAGGCGGGCGCGAGCGGCATCGTGGTCTCGAACCACGGCGGCCGTGTGCTCGACCATTGCCCCGCGACGGCGGAGGTGCTTCCGGACATCGTCGATGCTGTCGGCGGCAAGATGACGATTTTGGTCGACGGCGCGATCCGCAGCGGCATGGACATGTTCAAGGCGCTGGCGCTCGGTGCGGACGCGGTGCTCATCGGCCGCCCGTTTGTTACCACCGTCTATGGCGGCGGGGAGGAGGGCGTGCAGCTCTACGTCCAGAAGCTCAAAGCCGAGCTTGCCGACACGATGCGCATGTGCGGCGCGCACTCGCTCGCGGACATTGATCGCAGCATGCTATATGGTTTTTGACCATATAATATATAGTATAGCACCGCAAAAAAAAACTGACAAGTGAAAATCGGGAGAAGAGGACGGCGAGGCTAAGTCGTCCTCTTTTTTGCCGGCTGCATACTATATAAAATATGAAAAACGGGAACAAAATTGCCGCGCTGAACGTCTGAGAAAATATAGAGCCCCTTCTAAACCGTTTGATTTGGAGGAAAGTGCAATGAAAAAGGCAACGAGCTGTATCTGGCTCATCACACTGACAGCGCTTGCGCTACTTTCTCTCGGCGGCTGCGCGCAGGAAAAAGAAGAGAATACCGAAGAAAACGACCCGCAGGCGCGGGAGGCGATCCTGCAATGCTGCGAGGCCATCTTCGGCAGCACGGAGGAAACAGGCGCCTATCACATCCGCGTGACGGATGAGCGAGACGGCGGGCGCGTGGACGAATACGACTGCCCGCGCGGCGTGAACAAGTGGGGAGAAGCGTTCTCGCTGACCGACGGGATATCGGAGGAAGAGACCTTTGCCGCGGCGACGGAAAAGGACTGGGAAGCCTGCCAGGACGGCCTTGCCGCAGAGTTTTCTTATGGGGATAAGACGATCAGCGTTGTGCCGCGCTCGGGAGACCGTTCCCCCGCCGAGGGTGAGAACTGGCATTATGAGTTTCCCTGCGGCGATACGCTGCGCCTGACAGACGGCACAGAGACGGTCTACGTGAAAAATGACAGCGGCTGGCTCGCTGAGCGGCTTTCCGCCTGCATGCAGGAAGCGGCGGAAGCAAAAATCTATGATTTGCAAGTGGACAGCGCGGAAATGGATGATGAAGCTGTTGCGAACGAGTTCTGCGCGCAGTTCGCCGCCAACCTGAACGCCGCACCGTGCTGGTACTACAGAAAACCGGATGACGCCGCGGTACAGGAGCTCTCTTCGCGTGTGTTTGATGCGTATTACGGCGAAGAGGACCCGAATTTCTGCTTTGAATTTGGCGCGATGCTGCGCTTTGACGAGCCGGAGTCCTCGCGCCGCTACGGTTGGGAGGCCGGCAGCGGCATGAACGAGCCGACGGGTGAAGGCGAGTACGGCGATTATTACAGATGGGTCGTAGGAGCGGATGCCTGTAAAAATGAAGAGGGCGACTGGTACATCGAAGGGACCTGGACAGGCGGCGGAGGCGTTCGCCTGCCGTACATCGGGCGCAGCTGGGACTCCGGGCAGCAGACGGTGACGGCATCGCAGCTTGCGGAGTGCTGGTTCCTGTCGGCGGGCGAGTCGCACGAGTGGCGGCTTCCCAATATGATCTATGCCCGCCCGAGCGCAGAGCTGCGCGAGATGCTTGCCGCGCTCACGCCAGAACAGGCGGCAGAGCTGGAAGCGGGTCTGCGCGCGGTGTGGGATGATCCGCTGTATGCCGATATGTTTCCGGGCGGCTTTGACGCCAAGCTCAGCGCGGACTGAGCACGCTGGCAATCATTGCATTTGCAATCCGGCGGCAAAAACGGTAGAATACCGCCTGTCTTGATCGAGGCGCATTCCAGAATCGAGGAGGACTTGACGCCATGTTTAACTGCGGCAATTTTGATTGCGGCACGCTCTTTACGATGCTGTGCCAGCTGTTTGGCGGCTGCTTCAACTGATAGCAGTGCAAATGCATGGTGAGGAGGGTGCTTTGCGCCCTCTCCGCCTGTCTATTTTGCACAGTCTAACAAACAAATTGTGGAAAAATCAAAAAGTTTGAAAAAAGGTGTTGACAAAAGGGCAGGTAGGTGCTAAAATAACATCTGTTCCGCGAATGGAGCGTGCACCTTGTAAATTAAACAACGAAACTTTGACAAGCACCAGATGAAAAACTGTGCAATATGTACAGTGGCTTGCGAGGAGGACGGTTAAGTCAATTACGTCTGAATCGTAAGGATAAAAAGTTTTAAGCTATGACAAATAGCTCGATAAAGATTAGCTCAGACTTAGGTCTGTGTTGATACCATTTTATTGAGAGTTTGATCCTGGCTCAGGACGAACGCTGGCGGCGTGCTTAACACATGCAAG
>OOCM01000466.1_pt1 | contig 40131 bp, 32 predicted proteins | sample 1671111 | NCBI WGS metagenome assembly OOCM01 (sample SAMN06348123, study PRJEB24527) | human gut metagenome | biome: human gut; feature: ankylosing spondylitis patient; material: feces | host: Homo sapiens | place: China | collected 2015-10 | reverse complement strand
TACCAAACAGCTTAAAAATGTAGGCTAAATTGGGAACGTTAAACTGGACACCCTATCAAATAACCAAAGACATATTTTGTAAAACTAACCTATACACATCAACACGGGGCGGAACCTTTGTTCTGCCCCGCGTCGTATATACTAGTACAAAGAAGTGAAAACGCAATATTCCAACAGAATACAATTCATTTCCAATCACCTACAATTTCATAAGCTATACCTTCACGCGAAAGAAGCTCCTCCATCCTACTCCTGTGTTTCTCTCTTGCAGGATGCGATTTTTCCCAACGATCAAAAATGAGAAGTTCGGGATTTATGTTTACATAGTCGTCCCTTAAAAATATCTTTATCTACTGGTATTCAGTAATTTAATCAATAAAAGTATTTGATAAATCTGCAGGTTTTCTTATCTTTAGGTCAAGAAACTTGCAGATTTTATGATTAAAAATACGAATAACAACCCTTCTTTATTCAGCAGCCTGTCTGACATGCTGAACCAATCGCACCCGCTTTACCGGTTGGCAGATAAAATAGACTGGGGTAAATTTGAAAGAGCTTTTCAACCTTTGTATTGTCAGGACAACGGCCGTCCAGGCAAGCCGATCCGTTTGATGTGCGGTCTGCTCATGCTGAAACACCTTCGCAATCTGTCCGATGAGTCCTTGGTGGAACAATGGAGCGAAAACGCTTATTATCAGTATTTCTGCGGCATGCATGAGTTCACTCCGTCAGCCCCATGTGCTTCTTCAGAACTGGTCCATTTCCGTAAACGTATCGGTGAAGAAGGGATTGAACTTATTTTTCAGGAAAGCATCCGTGTGAACAACGAGGATGATGAAGGCCGCCATCATGATACGGCATTTATTGATTCTACGGTTCAGGAAAAGAATATCACTTACCCCACGGATGCGAAGCTGCATAAGAAGATCGTGAATAAAGTTCTCGGCATCGTGAAAAAGCTGGGGCTTCCTCTGCGTCAAAGCTACACCTTTGTGTTGAAGGATATCTATCGTGACCAGCGTTTTCGGAATCATCCCAAGAACAGGAAAAAGGCTCTTAAGGCAGACAGGCGTCTACGCACAATAGCCGGAAGACTGGTCCGTGAGCTGAGGCGCAATCTTAAAGGGAATCACGACTATGACAGATTGCTCGGACTTTTTGAAACCATTCTTTCCCAAAGGCGCAACAGCCGGAAAAAGATATATTCCATCCATGAGCCGCAGGTGCAATGCATCAGCAAGGGCAAGGAACATAAGAAATACGAATTCGGCAACAAGGTATCCGTCATACGTTCTGCCACAGGCATTATTCTTGGAGCCATGTCTTTTCGCAATGAATATGACGGTCATACCATCGAGACATCCTTGAAACAGGTAGAACGGCTGACCGGAAGAAAGATTAACCTACTGGCCGGTGACAGAGGATACAGGGGCAGGAAGGAAATCAACGGGACGAAGATTATGATTCCCGATATACACAAGAAATCAGACAGCCGTCATCAGAAACAGAAAAAACATAAGCTCTTCTGCAAGCGTGCAGGTATAGAACCGACAATAGGTCATTTGAAGTCAGATTACCGTTTGGGCCGCAACTTTTATAAGGGTGTGGTGGGGGATACTGTGAACGTGCTTCTGGCGGCAGCGGCCTATAACTTCAAAAGAGCAATGAAAGCTCTTCGGTACATGATTCAAAAAATTTACGAGATACTGTATCTGAACAATATCTCGCAAAAATGGGCTTTTTAAGGGAAGACTACATATTCTGGATGCGATGCAGGAACAGGCAATCCGAGGTTGGATTTTATCTCATACAGTATCTTATAATAATTCAGAATATCAGATTTATGCTTATCAATAAACTCCGAATATCGAATCATCTGTTCGACAACCTCTGGACTTTCATCCGTACTTTTCAACATACGTGCATCGTCAAGTCGTTTCAACTCAACAAACGTGACAGCCCCATCCACTACCCGCAAAAGGTCAATACGAATATCCGTATCTCCTTCTTTATAAGCAAATTCAGAATCCAGATGAACATCCCTGGAATTCAATATTATATTTCCTTGAATATATTTCTCAGACCATTTTTCCTTCGGTACAACACCATTCACAGAATGTTTTTGTGAATATTTCTTCTTGACAAGTTCAAGCACAGACGCAATCTTGTCACCAATAATATCACTGCACTCAACATACGTCCTATCAGAACGATCAAGTCCCAGATACTTATAATGCGTGAAAACCTGCAATTTCTTGTGCTTAGAACAATAATGAATCCGCGCAATACTGCCACCTTCGAAATACACGTTTACATTATTGTCCTTTCGCACCTCTATATACAGCGAATCATCCGCCTTAAACTTCTCCCACCACACAGGACCTTTCCGTAACTCCGAAAAAATCACTGCGTCTTTCTTTAAATTCTTAAATGTAACCGACATAGTTGTTTTCTATTAAGCAACACCGCCATAACGTTGGCTAATATAACTAAAGACGGCATCACGATAGTAAGGAATACTTTCGTCAGAATAACTTTCGGGCAATTCTTTCCAAAGCATATCTCTTATTGTTACAACGATAGAGGCTTTAGTTTCCTGCTTATCAAATGGATGATCCATTTTTCTCAGCATCGACTTAATCTCATCCAATAAATCCTTGGATACTTTCTTTAATTTCTTAATATCCTCTTTTGACAAATCGTTCTTAAACAATACGTCATATAACGAAAGTTGTTCATCATTTTCAAAACCTTCTCTAATGTATCGTTTCTCTTCTTCAGACAACTCTTCAGACAGATGCATCAATTCATCAAAAGTTTTTTCTATACTTGCTCTGTTTTGCTCTGCGTTATAGTTGTGGATTATTTCCTGATACTTTTCATAAAAATTTATTCTCGAAGGATTTACTGATAACATTTGGGCTATACGTTCCTGCAATAGATCTTGGATATCCCTCATAATCAAGTTTCTGTCCTTCTTTTTAGCAAACTCGCGTCTCAATAAATCAAAATCAATTTTACTTATATCAAAACGGCGGTTTGAATATGATTCAGATGCCTTTTCTATGGTTTCAACATCCAAATGCTCATTAACAATTGCATTTATTGCAACACTAAGTTCCGTGATATCTGCATGTCTGCGTTTTTTCTGCAATTCCTTATATATTGCCTCCAATGCATCCTTACGTAGCTTCATTCCATAATCAACATCATCACGATCAAGAAATTTCCATAATTTCAACAGTGCAGCAACATAGGTGCAATAGCTTTTTCGGATTTCAGCCGTTTCACACATTGCATTTGCAGCTGTTTTAAGAAGAGATAATTTCAAGAAATTATCAGCGTCTATCAATTCTTGCAGTTCAAAATCATGTTCTTTAAGAAAAGCTTCTGCTGTGGAAATCGTTTCAACAATATGATTTATAAGTTCCTTTTTATCAATAGTAGGATTATTGCCGTTGTCTCCACCTTCAGGACTCGAAGTATAATCAGCCAATGCCTGCCGAAGAGCTTTGACTATACCAATATAGTCAATAATCAGACCATTCTCCTTACCGTCAGATACACGGTTTGCCCTAGCAATGGTCTGCATCAATGTATGAGCTTTCATCGGTTTATCAATATACAGACAAGACAAAGATTTCACATCAAATCCTGTCAACCACATAGCACACACGAATACCACGCGCAACGGATTTTCAGTCTTTTTAAAATCCTTGTCAAGCTCGCGCTTTTCCATTTTTTCACGATGCGGCAGTATGTCAAGTCCCCACTTTTTGAAAGTTTGAATTTCATTCTGTTCCTGCGATACAACAACGGCCATTTCCGTCTGCTTCATCCACTCAAGTTTGCGTCTCAATTCCTGCACTTCCTGCTGGAACCGGCATTTGGAAATATGTTTCTCCAGCGCTTCAATTTCTTTCTGCCAATACTCCTGCACATAATTGTACATACGCACACAAATAACCTTATTATAACACACCACCATAGCCTTTCCGGAAGTCCACAAATCACTGTAATGTCGTACAAAATCCTGTGCAACTATCTTCAGGCGTTTGGGAGCAGTCAGCAAGTGCACCTCTTTTGCAAATTCGCGTTCAAGTTTTACTTGTTGCGAAACATCCATCTCTCCGGCCTGTTCCAATACGGTTGCAATTTCTTCATTGATTTCAGGATTTTTCAAATCCTTCAGCCGTTCTCCACGGTTCTCATAATACAATGGAACTGTGGCCTTATCGTCAACGGCACGTTTGAAATCATATATACTAACATATCCACCAAAAGTTCTGGCAGTAATATTGTCATCACGTAAAAGAGGCGTTCCGGTAAATCCTATTCTGTTGGCAGTAGGCAACAAGCGCATAAGATTTTCAGCAAACACACCGTTTTGTGTCCGATGTGCTTCATCACTCATAACTATAATGTCATGGTCGGGATAAATAGGTTCAGCATCAGGTTTGTTGAACTTCTGAATTAATGAGAATATGAAAGAAGGATTACCTTTAAGTTTCGCAATCAAATCTTCGCCACTGCTTGCAATAAAACTTTTTGCTTTAACGTTTCCCAATACTCCACAATTCTCAAAAGTATCGCTGATTTGCTTATTCAGTTCTTCTCTATCCGTCAAAACAACGATTGTTGGCGACCCTTCAAATTTACGTCTGATTTTTCGAGCAAGAAACACCATAGAATAGCTTTTACCGCTACCCTGCGTGTGCCAGAACACTCCTAATTTACCATTTACATATTCACGGTTTTTGTACATTTCCACAGCCTGGTTCACTCCCAGATACTGATGATTACGCGCCAAAATTTTCACTGTTCTTCCGTCGGAATGGTCATATAAGATGAAATTTTCCAAAAGGTCAAGAAAATTTTCCTTTTTACAGATACCGCGCAGCATGGTCGGCAGTTCAATATTTCCTTTGTCCAACTCCGTCAGACGTTTCCACTCATGAAAAAATTCCCATTTGGAATCAATTGTACCCACACGTGCCTCCAATCCATTGCTGAACATAATGAACGTATTGTAATAGAACAATTGAGGTATGGTGTCCAGATAATCTCTGTAATTTTGATTGAAGGCATTTTCCACCTCCACATCATGATTTTTCAGCTCAATGAACAGCAGAGGAATACCATTGACAAAGCCTACAATATCAGCTCTCCGTCTGTATAGTGCACCATAAACCCACAGTTCCCGGACACAAAGGAATTCATTATTGTCAGGGACATCGAAATCTATGATTCTGGCCTTTATTTCTTCAGACGTTCCATCTGATTTTACACGAGTTACAGGTATACCGTCGCGGATAAACTGATATTTCTGTTCGTTTATCTGCATCAGTGTCTGACTGCTCATACGCTCAGTCATTCTTTCCATGGCTTCTGTTATTTGCTTGTCGGAAATCCACGGATTAAGTTTTTTCAGCGCTTTGCGAAAATGTATGCCAAGCAACACTTCTTTATAAGTGCTACGCCCCAATGTGCCTTTTTCTCCCAACACCTCATTATCATAAGCATATATCGAAGTCCAGCCAAGTTCCTTTTCCATCAACTCGGCGGCACTTTTCTGTATGAGTCTGTCTTCACTGTAGTCTGTTGACATAGCTTCAAATCAGATTTAGTTTACCTAAAGTACGCAGTTTTTCTTTAAATACCAATCATAATGCCACAATATAGAAATATCACTCATAATATTTCAAATTCAGCTCTATACTTCTATTTCTCCACTCATCAGTTTAGGAAGCAAACGGTCGCGGGCTTCGGTGAGAATATGAATTTGTTTTCGATAGCACTTAATATTTATGTAAACGGGATTTACTATTTCGTTGTATTTTTTAGCTATATCTTCTAAAGGCAACAATATTTTTTCTTCTTTGAGGTATTTAAAATGACGAGCATAGCTATAATTAGATAAATCAATATTAATTAAGCTACAATATAAAAGACTTTGAGGCATTCTTTTTTTGTCATTAGACATAATCAATTGCGTACCGTCGGCTCCTTTGGCAAAGGAAAAATTAATATATTTCAAAATCCTAGTATGATCTCCAAAAACTATATAAGGATCTTTTTCAACTTTAACCAAGCACTCATTATCATCAGTAAATCCAGCAATATAATCTTTGCCTTGATCAATAATAGGAATACACCCTGTTTCTTGATAGCTATTAGTTGGTACTTGCTTTGTTTTTTTTATTTTACACAATAAATCACCAACTTTGATATTATCCCATCCTTCAGGCATCCCATCCACTATTTTAGTATTCTCATGCCCAGGAAAACGTAAATCAACAAACCATTCTTTATAAAGACGCTGTGCCGATTCTTCCAATAACTTAATCTGTTTTTGGTAGTTTTCTATCAAGGAATCGTAACGGGAGAGGATTTTTGCTATACGGCATTGAACTTCTAAAGATGGACATGGAACTTCAAAGTTTTCAATCATTAATTTTGTAATTGCATTTCTCGAAGCCCCCTTTCCTACAGCCAAACTTAACATATAAGCTTGCATAGCAGGACTAGCAAGATAATAATTCAAATATCTTTGGTTTAATAATTCATTATTAGCTCTAATAATTGCCACATGCTGATTAACCCTTGCCGGTAATATCGTATTTGGCACGATGCAGGTTCTTGCTACAGAATCACCTGTAATATTTAAGAGAATGTCATTTTCTATAACTGATACACCTTTTAATTTTTCAGCAGCTTCATCATTAATATGAGTAAGGCCATTATAATCAAAACGTAAGTTATAAACATTTTGACTACGAATAAAAGATGTTCCATTACTGGTATAAACAGTAGAACCACCTTTAGGAGTTGCACCACTTCCAATTTTTGTACAAGATTCTCCCAACTTCACTTTCCTCCATTTACTCATACATCAATATCCTTTCCATTCTTCAAATCCACAACTTCCCAATATCCTGTCTTATTACTACCTACACGCACAATTATTCCCGCTTTCCGCAACTCACTTAAACGACGTTTAACAGTCGCTTCAGAAACACCTATTACAGAACCGTATTCCGCATAATTCAGACTATTATTTTTCTGAATAGCCATATACAAGCGTTTAGTTATCGGGTCAGCCAACACGTCTTTTATCGGGTCAGAAGTTGTATTTATCAGGTCAGATGCAGATTTTATCAGGTCTGAATCCTGTGATTTCTTAAATACTTCTATCTCCCTACGGATATTCCGGATATGTTCGTCGAACATAAACTCATAGAAAGGAAGAAGTGTTTCTTGCTCACGTGCGTCAATAAGCGACTGGATATATTCCGCCTTGTCTTCTTTGACCACCTTAGACGGAACAAGTCCGAATTCATATTGTAAATGGTTCATTACAAGCCTTGACATACGTCCGTTACCGTCCACCCACGGGTGAATGGTAACAAGTTGAAAATGTGCCTCAAAACTGACTTTATACTTTTCTATTACATCTTCCGTATTCAAAAGCTCTTTTCTTCGCTGATTCAGATATTGACACAATTCTTCCAACTTGCCAGGTACTTTACGAAAATTCATGTAGGAACTTCCTCCCACACCAGCCGTCACACCCAGCAGACGCAGTTCACCTTTCGAAGAATCGAAACTGCCACTTACAGTGTTGTACTCACTACCGGTATTTTTCATAACCAGAGCCGACAAGCCTTTCAACATTTCTACAGAGAAATCCGTATGAGCTTTGGCCTGTTTCATCGACTGCTCATATGCGGCCTTCAAATCCAGATTCATCATTTGCTCCAAAAGACTTCGACCTTTTGCTGTGATTCCTTCATCGAAAAGCAACTGGTTCTCAATTTCGGTTACAGTACTTCCTTCGATTGCAGTGGAATGGGTTATAAGAGAGTACAGATAGAACTTGTTGTAGTCTATCTGTTCAGCAATACCCAAAGCCTTATATTCATCCAATAGGGAAAGCAGAGTATCAATCTTGTCGTTCAAACTCATTTCAGCGTCTCCCAATCTTTTAATATTTCTTTCATAAGTACATCTGCTTCTTCGTGAAGCTTTGCCAATTCAGCATGGATTTCATTCATACGTTCATGAAAATCCACACCGTCGTCTTCCTGCTCAGGCACACCGACATACGCCCCAGGAGTAAGAGAATAGTTTTTTTCTTCGATTTCTTCAAGTGCAGCAATCTTACATAGTCCGGCAATGTCGCGATACTCGCCATTGCCGAATTTTTCCGTCAACCAGTCATACTCTTTTATAATTGTCAGTATACCATCAAGCATCTTGCAAAATTCATCTCCAGCCTGACGCATTGGTTTTATTTCGCGTTTCTTCAGCTTTCCTTCCGCCAACTTTACGCAGGCTTTGGTCTGCTCTATCTGACCGTTCAATTTCTTGGCCAAATCTTCATTATTCTCCCATAGACTATCAATCCACGTCAATGAAGCATTAAATTTACCGGCAGTTTCTTCATCAAGAAGTCCTATAAATTTCTGAGCTTTATCCACAATGGAATTTACCGCTTCGGCAATGGCATTGTTGTATTCAGCCATTAACATCTTATATTTTTCAGACTCTCCACGATAGAGATGAACAATGGCTTGAAGATTCCGTAATTGCCATTCGCTCCATTCATTCAAAGTACGGTCTACAACTGTGTAATATTTTCGCGCATCTATAAACAGCACCTTGTCACGGTTTTCTTCCCGTTTGGCCTTGTCGAAAAACCACAGGGAACAAGGCAGTGACAATGTGTAGAAAAAGTTATTCCCTACGCTGACCATCACATCCACATGTCCGGTATTTACCAGCTTCTCCCTGATATCACGGTCTTTATTGGAACTGTCTGTAGCCGAACTGGCCATTACAAAACCAGCACGCCCATGCTCATTCAGATAGGCATAAAAATAACTTATCCAAAGATAATTGGCATTGCCTACTTCTTTTGTCTTAGCGTTTACGCCAGGCAATCCGAACGGCAGACGTCCAGCACTTAAAGCCGACTCCGATTTAACCTTATCCACGTTAAAAGGAGGATTAGCTATAACATAATCGCATTTGCCTGCTAGATTGAATGCGTCATGATAAAAAGAATTAGCCTCATCACCTGAAACAATGCATCCATTCAGCCCATGTACTGCCATGTTCATCAGACAGAGCTGAGCGTTGTATTCCACTTTTTCCTGACCGTAGAATGTCATCTGCGTATTTGCATTCATTCCTGCAGCATTGACGAAATCTCCTGTCTGTACAAACATTCCACCAGAACCACAAGCAGGGTCAAGCATAATGCCCTGTTCCGGTTCCAGAATATTTACAAGCATTTTCACCAACGATTTTGGTGTAAAAAATACTCCATCATCGCTGGCAACAGCCTTTGCAAATTTAGAAAGGAAATATTCATAAATACGTCCGATTATGTCGCCACCTATTTCATCAATAGTTTTGTTATTGAAAATTCGAAGCAGTTCACGCAACAAATCATCTGCAAACATTGTGTACGTCTTAGGCAATACACCTGTGAGCTGTTCGCTTTGTTCCTCCACCAATTGCATGGCATTATTTACAGCTTCGCCCAATGAGTTAACAGGTTGCCCATCCTTATTTTTCAAACCGACGGACGCTATATCATCCGGCAAATTAACGAGAAAATCAAATTGTGCCTCTCGCGGGAGATAAAGTGCACTTTTTGCCTCGAAATCGCTGGGTTCTACCGGCATTACCCTTCCTCCTCGCGAAGGACGATTTTTCAATATTTCTGCCTCAACCAATTTAAACCTACTGTAAGCGTAGCGCAAAAACAGCAAAGCCAAAACCGGCATGCAATATTGATTGCTTGTAAGTTTGCTGCCTTGACGCAATAAGTCGGCAGATTCCCAAAGTTCGGCTTCAAGTTTTCTTATATTTATCATATTCAATTATCTTCTTTTTCAAATTCCTTTCTCAATTCGCTCAGCACCTTGCCATTATAGCTGAAATACTTAGGTCCCTGATATTTACCGGACGTATTTTGTTTTTCTTCAGGTAAAAAATTAGCTGTAAAAGCTGTCAAGCTATACAGGCGACCTTCGTACTCTATCTTATCGTCGCTGGCTACTTTAACAGGAATTTTGAGTTCATCAAAAACAACAGTATCACCAACATTCAAACCAATCATGTGGAACTTGAATGGAGGTTTCGGTGCCTTTCGTTGCTTTTCTTTAGTTTCCGCCTCAATCTTTTTATCTTCCTCTTTGCTCTTGCTTATTACAGGTTTACCGTCAACATAGACATAAAGTTCTGCGTCATCAAGCAAATCAGCCATATCACGCATAATATCCAAAGCAACAGATGGTGCTATATTGAAAAATTCACGATTCTGTCTTATACGCAAATCTGTGAGGCGGTCAATCTGCTTGTGTATCTGCTTCTCAACTTTAGCATATTTAGAAGTCTTTAGAGTTGAGTATATTTCAAATGGAAGTGGTACAGCTGTATTATCAAGCTCTTTGCTCCTGACATCCACAGGACGAGAACTTTTGCCAATCTTTACCCAATCTTCCCTAAAACTCGGGTTTGTCAATATATAAACATAACCTGCTTCATTCTCCATAATCAATTGTTCATTGATAAATCATTACTTTTTACGTCCACACATTAAACGACGAATATTGTGTTTACGCTTTTTTGCATAATACGCAAAGATAACAATATTCGACAAACCTAAATTAAAATAACCAATCTTTCCGCATATTCTCCGACTCTAAATTCATCAGCTGTGAAACATACACTACAAAAAGCGTTTTTCTATTAAACGGAATCTTAAGACAGATAACAATCACTCGAAACCTAGAGGCTCATGAAGGAATCTACGAGCCCTTAGAATTTATTTTGTGAGCCCTCGCGATGAAATTTACGAGGGCTCGGAATTTTGACTACGGGCGCTCGCAAAATATTACACGATGGAGATAACTGTCTGCACGACAGACTAAAATAATCAGGTAAATGAAGAACTTTCGGGGACAAGAGAACGTTCTATAAGTAAATACACATTAGGGTGTTGGATTGCGAGAAATGTTAATTAAATGTTAAATCATGAATCAGCTATTGCAAATATAACTCAAGGCTAATACATTTGCAGTGTTCTATTCAACTAGGATACTATAAAACTAACAAACTAGAATAATTAAGAACCATTTAAAGAATACGATTATGAAACACATTATTGCTTTATCGGTATTGCTGGCAACATCAGTTGTAAACAATCATGTTTATGCCTCCAGCTTCGGAGTCAAGAATACAGAAGAAGGAATTGCAGCAGTGGACAATTCTGCACGCAGCGTTGAAGCATTCAATGCATTGAAGACCGTGGGCAATGTGAAAGTGAACTTCACACAGTCGGCCACATACTCAGTGGACATTGTCGAGGCAGAAGGACAGAACGGAGCAGTGAAATGCGACGTAGTGAACGGGATACTGACAATCAGCGACAATGGAAAGCCATCAGAATCAGCCACAGTTAACGTGTGCGGTCCTACACTGATGAAACTGGAAATTGAAGACAACAGTTCATTTACAACAAAGAAACTGTGTTGCAACGCACTGGAAATAGAATGCTCCGACAATGCCAACACAACCATAGAAGGATTGGGATGCCACACACTGAAAGTTGATATGGAAGGCAACAGCATGCTTAACCTTGACTCTGTCAGATGCGACAGGGCCGAAATGGACAAAGAGGGCAATTCATCGCTCACGGCAACCATGCAGGCCGAAACAGCCGACATTGAGGAAGCTGGAAACGGCATGTCGACAATAAAGATTCTCTGCAACACTCTCAATGCAGAAAACAGCGGACTGGCAAAAATGAACATCGAATGCAGCGTAACTGATATCAATATAGAAAACACAGGAAACGGAAATGTCAATGCCTCGGTAAGCTGCAGCAAGGTGAATGCTGAGAATTCCGGAAACGGAAGCGTCAACCTCAACGGAAGCACAAAGAAGTTCAAGAGTTCGAACAAAGCAAAGATAAATGCAAAATCGCTCAAAGTCTACAATAATTGAACTGACAAGTGCGTTTACCAGAGATAGTGGTGGATCTTATATTCCTATATATAATATAATAAGGTATAGGATATGCGCGCACAGAAAATCAGATGCAGGCAAAAACATTCATTACAACCCGACAAGAAATTGTCGGACCGAAACAAAGAAAACAGTTATATAAAACTTAAAATATTATGCTAACAATAAACAACGTAACATACGGGTACAACAAATACCACAATGTATTCAAGAATTTCACGCTGGAATTCAATGAAGGCGGGATATACGGACTTTTGGGAAAGAACGGAACCGGCAAGTCCACCCTGCTCTATCTCATCATGGGACTGCTTCGTCCGCAGGTCGGCTCTGTGACATTCAACGGCATCGACACAAGACTGCGCCGTCCGGAAACACTTGGAGACATGTTCATCGTGCCCGAAGAATACAACCTTCCGAGCGTATCGCTGAAAAAATATATCAGTTCCATACGTCCGTTCTATCCGAACTTCAGTGAGGAACTGCTCAAAGAATGCCTCGAAGGCTTCAACATGACAAACGACGTGAATCTCGGTGCCTTGTCTATGGGACAGAAAAAGAAGGTGTACATGTGTATTGCCCTTGCCACAAACACAAAGCTGCTGGTAATGGACGAACCGACCAACGGACTCGACATCCCGTCGAAATCGCAGTTCAGAAAGGTTGTAGCAAAAGGAATGAGCGATGACAAAACCATCATAATCTCGACACATCAGGTGCGCGACGTGGAGAATCTGCTCGATCATCTTACAGTAATCGAAAGCGACAAGATACTGCTCAACGCCTCAACCGGCAAGGTATCGGAACATCTGTCGTTCGTGCAGATAGAGAAAGGCGAGCAATGTCCGGAAATCATATATTCTGAGCAGGACGTACACGGCATAAGCGCCATCATCGCAAACGACGGCTCGATGGAAACGCCTATCAATCTGGAACTGCTCTTCAATGCTCTTCTCACAGACAGCAAGCGCATCAACGATGCCATATACGGAAGCGAGAACAAATAAGAACAGCGCATGTAAAGTAATCTTCAACAGAAAAATTTAAAGAACCGATATGAACAATTTCAATATAACACGTTTCAAGAACGTAGCACGATGGGACCTCACCATCAACAAGTCATTCTACAGAAACTTTGCCTTTGTTGTCAGCGGTACAATACTGGCCATCACTCTTTTCGGTCTGTTCTTCCGCTGGATACTGATGACGCAGGGAAATCCAAGCGATGAATTCAGCACAGTCGGCGGCACTGCAATGGTCATTGCATACGCCATCGGAATCATCATGTGCGTGTCGGCAGGATGTCTGCTCCACAACCTTCGCAACAAGCAGGGACGAATTTCGTCGCTCACACTGCCGGCAACGAATCTGGAGAAATTCTTGTGGCACACACTGCTTATGATTGTCGGCATGTATGTGCTCTGCTTTGCAAGCATTGTGGTATGCGACGGTATCAACGCCCTGCTGTCAACTCTGCTTTTCGGTGCTGAAAATGTACACTCCATCACCTACAGCTACATCCAAAACGCCATACTGCTTCACAGCAATGCAGCAGATTTCTCAACTGCTGCATTCGGCACCATTCCAGACAGAATAAGAAACAGTATAGTTCTACTCAGCATCACGGGAACAATACTTTCATTCACTGTATATGCATTCGGAAACTCTCTGAAATATAAGTTCAACATTCTGTTTACTCTTATTGTATTGTACATACTGCAATTCATTCTGGGAGTAGCGTTCGTTGTAATCGCAATGGATCAGGCCGAAAGGGTAAACGATATAGATCCGGAAACATTGCTCGAAACAATGCCAACACTGCTGAATATAGGTTCAGTCCTTGTGCTTATTCTGAGCGGTGTACTGTGGTGGGCTTCATACAGGAACTATACCCGTGCACAGGTTACAAGCAGATGGAACAGATAAAGACATTACAATAAACATACTCAAGAAACCAGGATTTGACATGAACTTCAAAGAAAATAAAGCAATTTACCTGCAGATTGCCGAAAGCATTTGCGACGAAATTCTCCTTGGCACCTACGCCGAAGAGGAGCGCATACCTTCGGTACGCGAATACGCATCGACGATGGAGGTAAACTCCAATACAGTCATGCGGTCATACGACTGGCTTCAGCAACAGGAAATAATATTCACGAAGCGCGGACTGGGATATTTCGTCTGTGCAGGAGCAAAAGAAAAAATAGAGAAAATGCGCAAACAGGAGTTTATGAAAAACGACCTGCCGGAATTGTTCAGAAAGATGGACACACTGGGCATCACAATTGACGAAATCAGAGACTTATACGATGGTTTCAAAAAAAACAAAAACAATTAAGACTTGAAGGATTATGAAAAGAATATTTATTTCAGCAAGTGCTATATTGATGTTTATAGCAAGCACGGTGGCATCATCATGCAATGGAGGAGCAAGTTTGGCCGGTATGATATTGGCAGCAGACACAAGCAATCCAAGCAAAAATGTTGAAAAATACGGAGAAATTATATCGAAAGAACTGAAAGCCGACAATATTACAGGACTCGACATCGGCGGATGTGCAAATATTGTATACATACAGGACAGCAAGACCAGTGTGAAGATGGAAACAAACGAAAAGGCGTTTGATCTTTACAACATAAAAGTGGAGGGAAGCACCCTAAGTGTACAGCAGAAGAAGTTCACAAACAATGTTCCTAAAATCAGCATTACCGTAACCTCACCAGCCATCAACAACATCAGTTGCAGCGGTGCCGGAGACATAACCTTAGGCAACGTAGAACTCACGAACGACGGTATGGAAATAGATATCAGCGGTGCTGGAGAAATCAAAGCCGACAACATTAAATGCGACAAGGACGTAACAATGCATATCAGCGGAGCTGGAAACATCAAAGCTGGAGAAATAGTATGTGCAGAAAATGTATATATGGGAATAAGTGGCGCAGGAAACATCAACGGCAATGTGAAATGCAAGAACTTGGACATTAAAATAAGCGGCGCAGGAAATACTGATATGAAAATAGACTGCGACAACACGTCTGTATCAATGTCTGGCGCCGGCTCTGTTGAATTGAGCGGACGAACAGGTACACTCAAAAAGAACAAAGGAAACATGATGTGCACTTTTGAAACAGATGACTTAACTGTAGGCAAATAAGCAAGGCAAAAACATAGGCGCACTACACAATTGCGCCAAACGTAGAAGACACCCTGCACAAAAAAGCTTCATGCAAAGAAAAAATGAAGCGGTCTTGTGCAGGGTGTCCTGCGCTTTTGCGCAAGGAGCGACGACGGCATTCGTAAAAAATGAGTATTTTTGCACGCTCGGCAGACACAAATAACAGACTGCCAGGCAAACACAATATCAAAACATCGACAAGAATATGAAACTCAAAAATCTTATTTTCTGCATTGCCATATCGGCAATATGCATGGTTATGCCACTGGAAAAAGTATGTGCACAGAACATGCCTACACTGAAAAACGGTACTGAAGCTCCTGAAATAACAGCATGCGACACATTGGGCAAAGAGCATCATCTGTCAGACTTCAGAGGCAAATATGTCGTAGTAGATTTCTGGGCCTCATGGTGCAGCGACTGCCGACGCGAATTCCCAGCCGTCAAATCCCTGTATGCTACGTACCATCCGAAGGGTGTGGAATTTGTGAGCGTATCGTTCGACCACAAGGCTGAGTCATGGAAAAGCTGTCTGAGAAAGGAGCAGTTCGCATGGCTTCAGATTTCGACGCTTCAGCCATGGAAAGCAAATCCGATTTCAGAAAGCTACGAACTGAAGTGGATTCCGACACTATACATTGTAGACCCTGACGGCAAGATATGCGGTTCGGCCGTGACATGCGAAGAACTGGCAAAGAAACTTGACAAGATTGTTTCTGCCAAATGACAATCCTGCTGACCATAGCCGTGTATTTCGGCATACTGCTTGCAATTTCACAAGCAGTGGGAAGAGGGGGCAACGATGCCTTCTTCAGAGGCAACAGACAGTCGCCGTGGTATCTGGTGGCATTCGGAATGATCGGTGCATCGCTCTCCGGCGTGACCTTCATCAGTGTTCTGGGAATGGCCAGCAAGACCGATATGACGTACATGCAGATGTGTATAGGCTACATATTCGGATATGCGGCCGTGGCATTCATTCTGTTGCCGATATACTACCGCTACGGACTGACATCCATATATACTTATCTTGACAAGCGCTTCGGCAAGACGAGCTACAAGACCGGAGCTTCGTTTTTCCTGTTGTCGAAATTTGCAGGTGCGGCCGCACGTCTCTATCTGGTATGCATAATTCTCCAGAACTACGTGTTTGACGACCTGCACATTCCATATACCGCAACGGTGATTGCTACGCTGGTGCTGATATGGCTCTACACGCGGAAGGGCGGAATACGCTCGCTGGTATGGACCGACACGCTGCAGACGCTATGCATGATTGCGGCACTGGTGCTGATAATCGCCAAAGCAATGTCGATGCTCGAACTGAGTCCGGCAGAGGCGTGGAACGCAGTGTGGAGCAATCCCCACAGCAGGATTTTCGAGTTCGGCGACTGGGAGTCGAAACAGAACTTCTGGAAGCAGTTTCTGAGCGGAATCTTCATTGTAATCGTCATGACCGGACTCGACCAGGACATGATGCAGAAGAACCTGACATGCCGCAATCTGCGGGATGCACAGAAGGACATGTGCACGTACGGAGTGATGTTCGTGCCGGTGAACTTTCTGTTTCTCTCATTGGGTATACTCATGCTTATGCTCTACGCCAAGGCTGGAATACCGCTCCCTGAAAAGAGCGACGACATACTGCCCGAATTCATTGCCAACGGGCACATGGGACAAACGGCCATAGTGCTGTTTACCATCGGAGTAATAGCCGCGGCATTCTCAAGTGCCGACTCCGCCATGACAGCTCTGACCACAAGCTTCTGCGTGGACATACTGGAGATAGAAAACAGCGGCGGCCGCTTCTCAAAGAACCCGGAAAGGACGAGAAAAATCGTGCACGTAGGAATGATGGCCATATTCGTTATTTTCATCCTCAGCTTCAAAGCTCTCAACAGCACAAGCGTGATTGACGCCATATTCATTCTTGCCGGATACACTTACGGCCCGCTTTTGGGACTGTTCGCATTCGGAATATTCACAAAGCGCACGGCATCGGACAAAGCTGTGCCATACATAGCTGTGGCTTCACCGCTGATATGCTACGCAACCGACTGCATAACAGCAACGGCAACCGGCTACAAATTCGGCTATGAACTTCTGATGCTCAACGGTATGCTTACTTTTGCAGGACTCTGGTTGACAGGACACAAGCAAAAGGAAGCAGAGAGATGCAAAAGTTGAACGACTTCTTGCACGAAACAAACAAAAAATGTATCTTCGTTAGCGTAATCCATTTTCCGTACAATAAATAAAATATAAAGGGCCTGTGGAATAATCGGCCATTGGAACATGGATGTACAACCCTATCCGATGTGCAGACTTCACCAACAACGACCGCATCAAAGGCACAAATACGGTCTGCACATGAGGAACAATCTCAATAAAACAGACAGAATAAGAGCTTATGCCAACAGCTAATCCATATCTAGAAGTACAGAATCTGACAAAACGTATCGGTGAGAGGGTTCTGTTTGAAAATATCTCATTCACAGTCGGCGAACGTGAACACATCGGTATCATTGCCAAAAACGGAACGGGCAAATCGACATTGCTGTCAATTATTGCCGGCAAGGACGGATACGACGGCGGAGACATCATATTCAGACGCGACCTGAAAATCAGCTATCTGGAACAGACTCCCCACTATCCGGAGGATTTGACTGTGCTGGAGGCCTGTTTCTGGCACGGAAACGAAATCACAGAACTGATACGCGAATACGAGAAATGCATGGAGACGGAAGGCAATCCGGAACTGGACAGCATACTGACCAGAATGGACCACCTGAAGGCATGGGACTACGAGCAGAGCGCAAAACAGATTCTGTCGCAGCTGAAAATCAATGATTTCAACCAGAAGATAGGCCACATGTCCGGAGGACAGGTGAAACGTATCGCACTGGCAAACGCCATCATCACAGAACCAGACCTGCTGATTCTGGACGAGCCGACAAACCATCTGGATCTGGACATGATTGAATGGCTGGAAAAATATCTGAAACGTACGCCTATGAGCCTGCTCATGGTGACGCACGACAGGTACTTCCTCGACAGGGTATGCAACTCGATAATCGAGATGGACGACTCTACGATATATTCGTATGAAGGCAACTACAGCTACTATCTGGAGAAGAGGGAGGAAAGAATCGAGAACACGAAAGCAGCCATACAGAAGGCGAACAACCTGTACAGAACAGAGCTGGAATGGATGAGAAGGATGCCTCAGGCACGAGGCCACAAGGCCCGCTACAGAGAAGAAGCATTCTATGAACTTGAAAAAGCGGCAAAGCAGAGAATAAGCGAAAACCAGGTACGTCTGGGCATGAATGCCACATACATCGGAAGCAAGATTTTTGAGGCAAAGGAGGTGTGCAAGGCATTCGGAAACAAATGCATACTGAAGGATTTCAGCTACAATTTCTCGCGATATGAAAAGCTGGGCATCATAGGCAACAACGGTACTGGCAAATCGACATTCATAAAAATGCTGCTCGGACTGGAGCCGGTGGACAGCGGAACATTCGACATTGGTACGACGGTGATATTCGGCTACTATTCGCAGGAAGGCATGAAGTTCAACAACGACATGAAAGTCATTGATGCTGTGAGAGAGATTGCCGAATATGTGGATATGGGCAACGGGGAGAAACTGAGTGCCGGACAATTCCTGCAGCACTTTCTGTTCGAGCCGGAAGAACAATACAGCTACATATACAAGCTGAGCGGAGGAGAAAGACGCAGGCTGTACTTGTGTACGGTACTTATGCGAAATCCTAATTTCCTTGTGCTGGACGAGCCGACGAATGACTTGGACATCGTAACACTGCAGATTCTTGAAGAATATCTGATGAATTTCAAGGGCTGTGTGATAATCGTAAGCCACGACAGATATTTCATGGACAAGGTGGTGGACCATCTGCTGGTGTTTGAAGGCGAAGGCAGCATACGCGACTTCCCGGGCAACTACACTCAATACAGGGAGTGGAAGAGCCTGGCCGACAAGCCGACTGACAGCGATACAGCCAAGAAGAACAGCCAGAAACCTCAACCACAGAAAACAAGAGACGACTCGAAAAGAAAACTGACATATAAGGAAAAAACAGAAATGGCTCAGCTCGAAAAAGACATAGAGGCTCTGGAAGCAGAAAAACAGTCTATTGAAAACGAGCTAAACGGCGGTACGTGCGATGTGGACAGAATAACAGAACTGTCGGTAAGACTGCCGAAACTGAACGACGAGCTTGATGAAAAGTCGATGAGGTGGCTGGAACTGAGCGAACTGGCATAGGAAAATAAGAATGAGTGAGAAAAGTATGAATAACGAAACAATACTAATATGACAATGATAATAAAGACAGCTGAATTCAAGACGAGCAGTCCGAGAGCCGATATGTGTCCGAAAACAGATATTCCAGAATATGCTTTCATCGGACGTTCGAACGTGGGAAAGTCGAGCCTGATAAATATGCTCACAGGAAGGAACAAGCTGGCAATGACATCATCGACGCCGGGAAAGACAATGCTCATAAACCACTTCCTGATAAACGACTCATGGTTTCTGGTGGACTTGCCCGGATACGGATTTGCACAGAGAGGCAAGAGGGAAATGGACAAGCTGGCAAACCTGATAAACCACTATGTGCTCGACCGAATGCAGATGACATGTCTTTTCGTGCTGATTGACATCAGACACGAACCTCAGAAGAAAGACCTCGACTTCATGGAATTTCTTGGAGAGAACGGTGTGCCGTTCGTCATTGTCTTCACAAAGGCCGACAAGCTGACATTCAGCAAGCAGAAGCAGGCTGTAGACAAATATCTGGACACTATAAAGGAACAGTGGGAGGAACTGCCGAGATATTTCATCACCAGCTCTGAAACAAAGGCCGGACGAGATGAAATACTGGACTATATAGACGAAATAAACAGAAGTCTGAAAAAAGGAGAAAACGTGACTCAGGACGAAGAGTGAATTAAACAATATCATATAAATACAATATGGTAAGACAGACAGAATTTTCATTATCGCCGAGAACCCAGGGCATTCACCTGGTGACCGGCGAAATCAGTTCAAAACTGCCGGAACTGCCAAAGACCGGTATTCTGCACCTTTTCATAAAGCACACAAGTGCGGCGCTGACAGTGAACGAGAATGCCGATCCGGACGTGAGAGCAGACCTGAAAAACATATTCGACAAACTTGTAAAGGAACGCGAACCGTTCTATAGACACACGCTAGAGGGAGACGACGATATGCCGGCACATGCCAAAAGCATACTGACAGGACTTTCGATTACACTGCCTATCACAGAGGGACGCATCAATCTGGGTACCTGGCAGGGTATATATTTGTGTGAATTCCGCGAATATGGGGGTGCACGAAAAATCGTCGCAACTGTCATCGGAGAATAAAATCGGAAAAATACAGAATCACGAAAAACTCAAACTATGAAAAGAAACGCAGATATGTCAAAAAAATACATACCTGCCAATCAGTTTTTTCAAATACGATAACAAGAAAATAAATTATAATTATTATTTTTGCACAGAATTCAGACAGCACATGTCTGAACTGTTATTTTTCCACCGAATACAATTCAAGTAAACAAATATTCCACAAAAGACTTTATGAACTGAACACACTACTATTTATGACAGTGTTCATTTCAAACATATATGTCTTTGTGCAATACTAAATAATATTCTATGTACACTAAAAACCAGCTTAATGAGAAAGAAATGCCTGAGCTTCAGAAAATAGCTGAAGAATTGGGCATCGCTGACGGAGGCTCACAGGACAAAAACGAGCTGATATTCAAGATATTGGACGAACAGGCCATGGCATACGCCACATCGAAGGGGGCAGAAAAGCCTGTCCACAAACGTTCACGCATTAGCCTTAAAAACGTAGACAGGGTGTATACAGCCAACCAGATGGAGGCACAAAAAATAGACAAACCGATGAAAGTTGTCAGAGAAGATCCAATATTCTCAGACAGCGAAGATATAGATAAAATGATGATGTCGCTCGACGCACCGTCATTGTTCAAATCAAGCTTCGAAGACAACGAAACCGAAAAGGAAGAAGCTCCAAAAGAGGAAGAACAAGCTCCAAAGAAGAGAGGACGCAAGCCGGGCACAAAAAACAAGAAAACTCTGGAAAGAGAGGCGGCAGAGGAAAAGGCCAGAATGGAAAATGCTGAAAAAGAAGAAGCTGAAAACACTGAAAACATTGGGGTAAATACAGACAATCTGCCAGAAGGAACAACAGAAGCACAAGAACCTGAAAATAAAGACGAAAACACTGAAGAACAGACAAGCATGGTTCCTGAAGAGGTTTTCGCAAATCAGATAAACGAACATCCAAAAGAATTGCTCACAAACAAGGCTCCGCTTGGAGGAGATGTCTTCGACGACGGATCAGACTTCATAATTCTTGAAGACATTCCGAACGAAGAAATCGCCGGTTCTTCATCACTCTCGCTCTTCAACAAAACTGACGACCGCAGTGCTGACGAGGACGAGGACATGCAGATAAACATGCTGCAACAGGACAGATTCCAGAAAGAAAAGGCATACGACTTCAGCGACATTCTTACAGGTTCGGGTGTATTGGAAATCATGGACGGTTACGGATTCCTGAGAAGTTCTGACTACAACTATATGCCTTCGCCTGACGACATATACGTAAGCCAGTCGCAGGTTAAGCATTTCGGTCTGAAGACAGGCGACGTGGTTGAAGGAACAATTCGTCCTCCGAAGGAAGGTGAAAAATTCTTCCCGCTCGTGAAAGTAAACAAAATCAACGGATGCGACCCTTCAATTGTAAGAGACAGAGTTCCGTTTGAATACCTCACCCCACTCTTCCCTGACGAAAAATTCACTCTCTGCAAAGGTATAAACGACAACATGTCGGCCAGAGTGGTAGACCTGTTCTCACCTATAGGAAAAGGACAGCGTGCACTGATTGTGGCACAGCCAAAGACCGGTAAGACAATATTGATGAAAGACATTGCAAACGCTATTGCAACCAATCATCCGGAGGCTTACCTGATAATGCTCCTCATTGACGAACGTCCTGAGGAAGTTACGGATATGGCTAGAACGGTAAATGCAGAAGTGATTGCTTCAACATTCGATGCTCCTGCAGAAAATCACGTGAAGATTGCAGGAATCGTTCTTGAAAAGGCAAAGCGCATGGTTGAATGCGGACACGACGTAGTAATATTCCTCGACTCAATTACACGTCTTGCACGTGCATACAACACAGTGAGCCCAGCATCAGGTAAAGTGTTGTCGGGTGGTGTTGACGCAAATGCCCTGCACAAGCCTAAACGCTTCTTCGGTGCTGCCAGAAATATTGAAGGCGGCGGTTCGCTCACAATAATAGCAACAGCACTTATTGACACCGGAAGCAAGATGGACGAAGTGATATTCGAAGAGTTCAAGGGTACAGGAAACATGGAACTCCAGTTGGACCGCTCACTGGCAAACAAGCGTGTATTCCCTGCTGTAAACATAAATGCTTCGAGCACACGACGCGACGACCTGCTTCAGGATCAGTTGACTCTGAACAGGATGTGGGTTCTGCGCAAGCATATTGCAGATATGACTCCTATGGAGGCTATGACTCTCGTGAAAGACAGACTCGACAAGACAAAGAACAACGAGGAATTCCTCCTGACAATGAACAGCTGATAAAAAGATTTGAAGACAAAAATCTATACAACAAAGCCCCGCATGCCGGACATATATTGGTCCACGCATGCGGGGCTTTTGATATAAAAATGCTATCACAAGGATGCACCTGATCCCTAAATGGAGCGAAACAAAAACTGCATCTCCGTATGAGCTCGCATAATGAGGCTCTGCGGAGATGCAGTTGTATAAGATATCGTATGACGAAAAATTTCGCAACGGATACAATCAGAAAGGAAGATCGTCGGCAGGATCTGTAGAAGAGAAATCTGCCGGTGCTGAAGGCGCCGCCTCTGGGAAAGGAGGCTGTATTGGAGCCTGTGGTGCAGGTGCACCGCTTTGTACTCTGTCAACTTTCCACGCACGTATGTTGTTGAACCAACGTCCCTGGTATTCATGTGCATCGATATCGAAGAAAACATTGAGTTCTTCGCCAACCTGAATGTTCATCTGTGCAATTTTGTCTGCACCGAACACGTTGAAGCACATGCGGCGCGGATACTGCTCGTGGGTCTCAAGGACATAATCCTGAGTTTTCCATTCGTTACCTGTCGCCTTGGATATTCCGCTCTTTGGCTCGAGCACTGCTATTATCTTTCCTGCTAATTCCATAATAAATTTATTTTGACTGCGAAAGTACAACTTTCAATCTGACAAAACTAATTTTAAAACGTTTTTTTACTCTAGTTACAAAACAATTCATAACTTTGTATGCTACATGGTGGCACCGTACAGCAACGGTGAAACATGACCTCTGGATGATGCTAAAGATTATGTGCATCAACAAATTAGGACAAGAAAAACAAGATAAAACCACAATAATATGAAATTCAACGTATCAAGCAGTACACTCTGCAACAGACTGCAGACAATAAACAGAGTCCTTAATTCGAAGAATGCTCTTCCGATCCTTGAATGCATACTTTTCAAGCTTGAGAACGGCAGACTTGAACTTACTGCATCGGACAGCGAAACAACGCTGATTACTTCTATCGACACCACCGAGTCTGACGGCAACGGAATGATAGCTGTAAATGCAAAAACAATCATCGATGCAATAAAGGAAATTCCGGAACAGCCTATTACATTCGAGGTAAACCAGGAAACGCTTGAAATCATTGTAACTTATCAGAACGGAAAATATAACCTGTACGGAACAAGAGGCGAAGATTATCCAATACCTGCAGGACTGGTGGACAACGTACAGTCGCTGACCATCAGCAACGAAATATTGCTCAATGGAATTTCACGTTCAATATTCGCCACTGCAGAAGATGAACTGCGTCCGATAATGAACGGTATATATTTCGACATCACAACCGAAAGCCTTACATTCGTTGCAAGCGACGGACACAAGCTTGTACGCAACAGAAACTATTCTGTAAGGGGTGAGTACAACAATGCATTCATCCTGCCTAAGAAGCCTGCACTGATGCTCAAGAATATTCTTCCAAAAGACAACGGTGACTGCAAGATTCTCTACAACGAGAGAAACGCGACTTTCGAACTGGACAACTACACAATGACATGCCGACTTATTGACGGAAATTATCCTAACTACAATTCGGTTATACCAACAGACAATCCGTTCAGAGTAACAGTGGACCGTCAGGCTCTGATAAGTGCACTGCGCCGTGTTTCCGTATTTGCAAGCGCAAGCAGCGCTCTGATCAAACTCAGACTTGAAAACAGCATGCTCATCATCTCTGCACAGGATATAGACTTCTCTACTTCGGCTGAAGAAAGAATCCTCTGCGACTACAACGGCAATCCGATGAGCATAGGATTCAAGGGAACATTCCTGCTCGACATTCTCAACAATATCGGCGGACAGGACATTATCCTGGAACTTGCAGATCCAAGCCGCGCGGGTGTCATAGTTCCTGCAGAAAACGACAAAAACGAAGATCTGCTCATGCTTCTGATGCCGATGATGCTCAACGATTGAGTCTAATAATCGGCAACTTCAAACATGGAGACAAATGCCACGACAATATCAGCAATCGTGGCATAAGGAACAACAAACCGAAATGATATGAAACTGAACATAAAGAACCCCATCGTCTTCTTTGATCTGGAGACGACGGGGGTTAATATTAACGTAGACCGCATAATAGAACTCTGCTACATCAAACTCTATCCTAACGGCAACGAAGAATCGATGAGCATGAGAATAAATCCGGAAATGCACATTCCGGAATCATCTTCGGCCATTCACGGCATAACGGACGAAGACGTAAAAGACTGCCCTACTTTCAAACAAGTTGCAGCAAATCTGGAAAAAACATTCAAGGGATGCGACCTGGCAGGATTCAACTCCAACAGATTCGATATCCCGCTGCTGGTAGAAGAGTTCCTTAGAGTGGGAATAGATCTGGATCTGTCGAAAAGGAAATTCGTAGATGTACAAAACATTTACCATAAACTTGAGAAAAGAACATTGGTAGCAGCTTATAAGTTCTACTGCAACAAAAATCTTGAGGACGCACATTCTGCACTGGCTGACACCAAAGCAACGCTGGAGGTTCTGGAAGCTCAGCTGGACCACTATCCTAATGAACTCAAGAATGACATTGACTTCTTGGCTGAATTCTCAAAGATGACGGACAACGTGGATTTTGCCGGCAGAATAGTATACGATGAAAACCATAATGAGGTGTTCAACTTCGGCAAATATAAAGGACAAAAGGTGTCTGACGTGTTCCGCACCGATCCTGGATATTACAGCTGGATGATGAAGGGCGATTTCGCTCTCAACACAAAACAAATCATAACAAAGATAAAACTGCGCGACGGAATAAAATTTTAAGTTGCAATAATAATACGACCATCATGCTTACAGGAAAAAAAATAGTATTGGGCATCACCGGCAGTATTGCCGCATATAAAGCCTGCACAATCATACGCCTGTTAATAAAAAAAGGAGCTGAGGTGCAGGTGGTAATAACTCCTGCAGGAAAAGAATTCATAACGCCGATAACACTGTCGGCCCTTACAAGCAAGCCTGTTATAAGCGAATTCTTTTCACAGCGCGACGGAACGTGGCACAGCCATGTATCTCTGGGTCTGTGGGCAGATGCCATGCTGATTGCTCCTGCAACAGCCTCAACAATAGGAAAGATGGCAAACGGTGTGGCCGACAATATGCTTGTGACGACTTATCTGTCGATGAAGGCACCTGTATTCGTAGCTCCAGCTATGGACCTTGACATGTTTGCACATCCGTCTACACAAAACAATCTCGACACACTTAGGAAATACGGCAATCATATCATCGAACCGCAGAGCGGATTCCTTGCCAGTCACCTTGTAGGAAAGGGCCGAATGGAAGAGCCGGAAAAGATTGTTGAAATACTTGACAACTTCTTCGAAAACTGTTTGTCTCTAAAAGGCAAAAACATAATGATTACAGCCGGACCTACATACGAGAAAATAGACCCTGTCAGATTCATAGGCAATCATTCTTCGGGAAAGATGGGATTTGCCCTTGCTGAAGAATGTGCTTCAAGAGGGGCCAACGTAAAACTGATATGCGGTCCTGTAAGTCTCCCAACTCCATGCGCCCCCAATATTGAGCGCATTGACGTTGTATCGGCAGAAGAGATGTTCAACGCTTCTATGGAGATATACCCTGCTATGGACGCAGGAATATTATGCGCCGCTGTGGCAGACTTTACTCCTGAAGAAGTTTCTGCACAGAAAATCAAACGCGAAGGCAGCATGACAATACAGTTGAAGCCGACAAAAGACATTGCAGAACATCTCGGCAAAATGAAAAAGAACAACCAGGCACTCGTTGGTTTCGCACTTGAAACAAACAACGAGGAAAGCAACGCTGAGGCAAAGCTTGCAAAAAAGAACTTCGATTTCATTGTGCTGAATTCGCTCAACGACAAGGGAGCCGGATTCAAGTATGATACCAACAAAATCACGATAATCACTCCAACGGAGCACAAGGAATTCCCACTAAAGGATAAAAAAGACGTTGCACGCGACATCATAGACGAATTGCAGACAAGAATGCCTGCAGACGTGTAAATAAAGTCAGCTTTACGCGATATTGATTAATAAAAACAACTAATAGAAATGAAATCGATCTTCCGACGCATCCTCAAAACTTCTTCAAAGAAACACGTGGCAACTTTGTTCAGCGTGATGCTTGCAGTTATGCCAATCTGTACTGCATATTCTCAGGAACTGAACTGCAAGGTCAATATAAACAGAAGCAAGATACAAGGAACAAACGTCAGCGTGTTTGAAACTTTGCAGACCGCCATAACCGAATTTATGAACAACAGGAAATGGACGGAACTGCAATATGGAAAAGTCGAGAAGATTGAATGCTCGCTCAATATCACCATAAAGCAGTACAACGCCACCACAAATGAGTTTACCGGCGAACTGCTCTTTCAACTAAGCCGTCCGGTATTCAACTCAACATACAACAGCACAGTGTTCAGCATGAAAGACGAGAATTTCAACTTCACATATAAGGAGTTTGATCAACTGGAGTTCAACGAGACATCAATGGACAACAATCTCACCGCAATGCTGGCATACTACGCCTATCTGTTCATCGGAATGGACATGGACACAATGTCGCCTCTCGGTGGTACAGAAGTTCTTCATCAGGTCGAAAACATCGTAAACAGTGCTCAGACAATGGCAGAAACCGGCTGGAAAGCTTTCGACGACAGCCGCAACAGACATGCAATCATAAACGACTACATGGAATCATCGATGGAACCTCTCAGACAGATGCAGTACAAATACTACCGCGAGGGTCTTGACGAGATGGCAAACAACGTCGACAGAGGAAGAACAGCGGTAACAGAAGCATTGAAACTTCTCAATGAAGCACACCGCAGCAAACCTCTCAGCAGTCTTCCGCAAATCTTTACCGATGTTAAACGTGATGAAATAGTAAACATATACAACGGCCACGGAACTGCTAAAGAAAAAGAGGAAGTATACAATATTCTTTCAGGAATCAATGCTTCGCAAGAGCAGGAATGGAACAAGATCAAGAAATAATCCTATATGATAAAATCACTGCATATAGAAAACTATGCTCTCATAGAGGAGCTTGACATCGAGCTCCACAAAAGTTTCTCGGTCATAACCGGAGAAACTGGAGCCGGAAAATCCATAATACTCGGAGCCATAGGTTTGCTTCTCGGACAACGCGCCGACACACGTTCCATCAAGGACGGTGCAAAAAGATGTATAATAGAAGCAAAATTCGATATTGCCGAATACGGGCTGGCAGACTTCTTTGAGACAAACGACATCGACTATGATGAGGGTGAATGTATTGTCAGACGCGAACTCACATCGTCTGGTAAAAGCAGAGCATTCATAAACGATACACCAGTTCAGCTGACTTTATTGAAGGAACTGGGCGAAAAGCTCATTGATGTTCATTCACAGCATCAGAATCTGCTCCTCAACCGTGAAGATTTCCAGCTGAAAGTTCTTGATACCATAGCAGGAAATACCGATGAACTGAAAACATACAAAAGCTTGTTCAACCAATATACAAAAGTAAGCAGAGAACTTGAACAAGCAATAACAGACAGCATCAGAAACAAGGAAGAAGAAGATTATCTGAGATTCCAGGCAAACCAGATTGCAGAAGCCAAACTTTCCGCAGGAGAACAGGAAGAACTGGAAAAAGAGTCAGAGATTCTTGACCATACCGAGGAGATAAAGGAAGCACTTTACAAGAGCCACGAAATGCTGTCATCAGACAACGGATGTGCAATGCAGCTTATCAAGGACACAATTTCCAGCCTCAACAGTATCAGCAACGTATACCCGGAAGCATCGCAACTAGCCGAAAGGCTTGAGAGCTGTCGGATAGAGATAAAGGATGTTGCTGACGAAATCGAGACAGGCCAAGATTCGCTCGAATACGACCCGGAAAGGCAAGCATACGTAAACGAGAGGCTCAACACCATATATTCTCTTCTGAAGAAACACAACGTACAGAGTGTAGAAGAACTGCTTGACATATCTGAAAGAATAAATGATAAACTTTCTGCAATCGACAATGACGAAGAATTAATCGGAGAATTGCAGAAAAAGAAAGACAAACTTTACGAGTCGCTCAACCAACATGCCGACAAGCTGTCTGATAAAAGAAGAAAAGCGGCCGAAGAGGTTGAAACCAAGATGTGCTCGCTTCTGATACCGCTTGGAATGCCGAACGTACGCTTCAAAGTGGAACTGAATCAGACACAAGAGCCTGAAGCATCCGGCAAGGACAAACCTGCATTCATGTTCAGCGCCAACAGAAACAGTTCTCTTCAGAATCTTGCACAAGTAGCTTCCGGCGGTGAAATAGCAAGAGTCATGCTTTCGCTCAAAGCCCTCATTGCCGATGTTTCCAAACTTCCAACCATAATATTCGATGAAATTGACACAGGAGTTTCTGGAAGCATAGCAGAAAAAATGGCACGCATAATGAAAGACATGGGTACAAACGGCAGGCAGGTCATAAGCATCACCCACCTGCCGCAGATTGCAGCCATGGCCGACATACATTATAAAGTATTCAAGACCGACGACGGAGTATCGACACAAAGCCACATCGTACGTCTCACCGACGAACAGCGCATAGAAGAACTTGCACACATGCTCAGCGGTGAAGTACTCACAGATGCAGCAAGAAAGAATGCAGGAGAACTCCTAGCAAACGCTCAAAAGAACTAAAAAACTGTTCACTATATATGAAACGAATTTTCATCATCACAATGTCGCTGATGACACTGGCATTGCCGTCAATGTCACAAAGCGCACCTAAATGGACAAAGAAAGTCAAGAAATCCATTTTCTCAGTAATGGCTTACGATAAGGACAGCACACTGCTTCAGTCCGGAACAGGATTTTTTGTAAGCGAAGACGGCAATGCCGTATGCGACTCTAAAGTATTCAAAAAGGCACATACAGCAACAGCCATTGACTATAAAGGCAACAAATACCCTATTGACCTGATTCTGGGAGCAGACAATGCATACGGGCTCATCCGCTTCCACGTGGCCACAAAAGAAAGCGAACCTGTGAAAACTGTTGACCAAACAGCTGTAAAAGAAGAAAAGGTTTGGACACTTGCCTACTCTGCCGACAAGCCATCGTTCACAAGCGCGTCAATCGACAGCGTCAGCCACATCGGAGACAGTGTCAGCACAAACTGCTACTATACACTCTCCAAAGCCCCGGAAACGAAGTTCTACGGTTGTCCTGTGTTCAATGCCGACGGCGAAGCCATTGCCATAATGCAGCCGTCAAGCGGTGAAAAAGGTTTTGCACTCGACATCAACTACATCAAAAACATATCCATTCAGGCCATCGGAAGCAAAGCCGACAACATCATCCTAAACGATACAGACATTCCGAAAGGTCTGCCTGAATCAATGGAAGAAAGCCTTGTATACCTCTACATGAAGTCACGCACTGCAAGCAACAGCGAATACATAGGCATGCTAGACCTCTTCATCAGCAAATACCCTAACAACGCAGAGGGATATTTCAGACATGCAACACCGATGATCGACACATACCAGTTCGACAAAGCCGAGGCCGACCTCAACAAGTACTACGAACTGAGTGAGGTAAAAGACAAGGCGCTTTACAACATAAGCCAAACAATTCTCTCAAAGCTCATATATCAGCCGGAACCGGCCTACGACAAATGGACATTCGACTATGCCCTGGAAAAAATCAACCAGGCCATTTCGCTTAATCCGAGTCTCGAAAACAAGCTGATGAAAGCCCAGATTCTGATGTCAAAGAAAGACTACGCATCTGCCTACGATTGTTATGATGAAATAAACAAAAGCAAAGACCGTTCACCTGCAACCCTGTATGCCGCTTCAGTTGCATCAGCAGGCAGAGGCGACTCAATCGACCAACAGATAGCCCTTCTTGACAGCGCCATTGCAATTTTCGGAGACCCGCTTCCTGCCGAGGCTTCCGAATATGTACTGAAGCGCGGAGAGCTGTACAACAAAGCAGGCAAATACAAAAAGGCTGTGCTCGACTACAACAAATTCTGCTATCTCTGCAACAACAAGGTCAACGACCGTTTCTATTACGACCGCGAGCAGATAGAAGTAAAAGCCAAGATGTATCAGCAGGCCATTGACGACATCAACCTTGCCATCTCACACGCACCAAACGTAGCTCTCTATCATGCAGAAAAGAGCGGTCTACTGCTCCGCGTGAACATGATTGACGAAAGCATCAAGGCTGCAGAGAAATGCATTGAGGTGGACAGCTCATACGTTGATGCATACCGCATACTTGGCTATGCACAGCTTCAGAAAGGCGACAAGAAATCAGCAATGGAGAATCTGAAGAAAGCTGTTGAAATGGGCGATACCACTGCTCAACAGATTATCGATAAATATATGAAATAACCCAAGCTATACCAATAATAAAAAGGCTCCGCAGACGTCCCAAATGGACAGCACTGCGGAGCCTTTTTTATTGTTGTGTAGAAGAATCACAAATTGCGCAAAACTGCATAAACGCCATACGATTCAGCATCAATCATATAGAAAGGCTTCAATCGGTATGTCCTACCGTTGTTTTCCAGTTCAAAGCGACCGTTTCCCAAACATTTCAATCCTTTCAGTACATCGTCCTGACACCCCCTAAGAGCAATTTCTTCAGAGGTCTCAAATGCCAGCAATGTAGGACCGTAAAACAAAGCCACCACGTTCTCATCGTCAGGCATACTCTTCAGATAGAAATCATAATGGAAGCGCAGTTCCACCACGTCGCCCTTCTTCCAGTTGCGCCTGATTCGATAAAAAGACAATGGCAAACGCCTGCCCCTGCACTTTTCACCGTTCACACAGACCTCCGCATTCCTAGCCCATGAAGGAATAAAGAAATTCACAGCAAAACCATCATCACCGCCAGCATCAACAGAAAATCTTACAATTGAATCCATCGGAAAACTGCCGTCCTGTTCAAGCACCATCCCCTTTTCCTTCCAATCCAATCGTGAAGGAATATACAAGTTGACCCACAAATCCTTTCCGTCTGAATAATATATCGAAGAATTCAAAGCCGAAAAAGCCTCTATGCTCGACCCGTTGCAGCATCTGAAATCATTGAATTCAAGAAATCTCTTGTTTCGCGGAGCTCCAAGCGGCAGATGATAAACATTTCGCCCGCTGCTCATGCTTTGCGACGGCAATACGGCATTATAGAATGTGTTCATATACGCATCAGCATAAACCGGTTCGGCCATCCAGCAGAACAAAGCCGACGAAAGCTTTTGTGTATTGTGCGACACGCATGTTTCCGCAATCTCCTTGCTCAACGTATTGCTCAACACACCGGCCTTGCCCCAATGCTCAGCCGTGACGGAAGTAGGAGTAACAGCCATCGGACGCGGTCCACTGCTCGAACCGTTCACGTAGGCATGTCCCTTCATCAGCATATTCCAGAAATTCTCCACTGCCGTCCTGTATTTCTTTTCGCCGGTAGCCCCATACCGCTGCACAAATCCGTCAACCATTACGATATGTGTATTTGCATGCAGACCGCTTAGTATGTCGCGTCCTTCGCACAAAGGCCTCATGAACCACTCCATGTCGAAAATCTCGGCAAGCCTCAAATGCTTTGCCTCTCCCGATATTCTGTAAAGCTTATACAGCACCTCATTCATAGCACCAGGTTCGTTTCCCGGATTTGCCCCTACGGTAAACAGCATCCGCTCTATTTCCGCCTCACTCAGACGGCTCATTCTCCAATCCACATAGTCGGCCATCCTGTCCACCATATCATAAGCCTTCTTGTTTCCAGTATAGACATACACGTCAAGAAGTCCCTGCATGACCTTATTATATGTATAATACGGAGCCCAAACAAATCCCTGTCCTTTCTCCAGAACATCAAAATCGCTTTCCGGAAAAGCAGACAGATAACCGCGTCCCAATCTCTGCTGACAATCGTAAAGAGCATCGACCATATAGTCAATTTCACGCCTCAGCAACGAATCGCCGCTGACCTTTACGAACCTTGACCCGGCAGAAAGGAAATGGCCGGTGAAATGTCCTCTCAATCCCACATTCGGAGCTTCCCATCCTTCCAGCGGAACAGCATCTGAATGTATCCCCGCATTAACTCTGAAATTATGAAGCAGCCTGTCGGCATCCAAAGACTTCATGAACTCAACATTAAGCTTTTCCCTGTCTTTAATCCACGATTCCTTAAGAACGACAGCATCGGCGGAAAATCCAGACAGTTTTTCAACATCCGAACGACCTATTTCCGACTGCGCACACACAATCTGTGTTCCGAACAGAAGTGCGACAACAAACGACGATGATATTTTACATGCTCTATTCATAACATTACCATATTATCAAAACCATGCCTGCGAAGCAACAGATTCATTTAAGAATAACTCGGCACTTCATTTCTTTCTGCGAACGGAATACGCCCAATTCAACAGCTTTTCCTGATTTGTAATTCTTCAGCACCTCATAGAATTCTTTCATGTTCGCAACAGAGCGTCCCTCAACAGAAAGTATCACATCATTGGTTCTCAAGTTCGTGTGCATTCCTCCCAACGGGTCAACAGAAATCACATACACGCCGCGTTCCGAATCCATACCTGTTGCAGAACGTTCTCCAAGTGTCGTCAGGTCCTTTATTTTCACGCCCTGCCATGTTTCAATCTTCGCCTCATCAGAGTATACAGCAGAAACAACCTTCGGCATACGCGGTTTGGATGCCATTCTTTTCAGACGTGGCGAAGTCACTCCAAACTCATCCATCGGAAAGTTCCTGAATCCGCCTTCGACTATGGCCAAGGAAGCATCCGACAACGTAAAATCTCCAGACTCAGGGTCGGCAAATACAACCTCATCAACAATCGAATGCAAATCAGTACCATTGGAACGTGCATACCTGAGAGAAGTCGAATCTGCAAATATATTATAGTCCACCTCCAGTCCCCAGCTTTTCACCTGAATAGGTTTGTATGGAGCCATTACCACATTTCTCGCAAACACGTCACCGCTGTTGCCGAACCAAACATGCGGATGGAAAGTGTTGTTTACAAGTATGTTGTTTTCAACCGTACGGTAAAATCCCTCACGCAGTTTTATACCGCCGTTCAGACAAAGATTATTGTATATATGATAATTTGAGGAACCGTCGTCCAGATCAATGTCCCATCCCCTGTCGCAACGGAAACGGTTATTGCGGATAACTATCGGCTTAACCACATCAAGCAGCACCATCTCCGGATGCTCTGACGTAATACCGCACATCACTTCATAGTCAGGGTGCCAGAAACGGTCGCGTCCCCATGAATTGAACGATCCGTGGTCGCCTGTTTCCTTCACCGTGTCAAACACATCATTGTATTCAATCACATGCCCGCCCCACGTTCCTTCACTTACATTTATACCCGCGCGTGGAGTATCATATATGCTGTTGTGCGAAACAGTTATTGACTGGCACATGGACAGTTCGACACCTGTCACCTGCTTTTCAAAAAGACCTATCTTATGTATGAGATTATCTTTCACCACACACTCTGCCGGAAAATTATCGCCCGACGGCCCCTTCGTCATATCCATATTCTCCAATGCAACAAACCGGTTGTATTCGAAACTTGGAGAGCGCACACATTTCGGATCACCAACAAAACAAACTGCACTGGCGCCAATGTTGGTAAAGTGCGAACCCGAAATCTCAGCATCCCTATTATAATAAGAAAAGAAAACACCGTTGCCGCCAAGATTATAAAGGTCGCAGTTGCGCAAGGCGCAGTTCTCCGTCATCTCAAAAAGAACCGCACCACCTCTGTAAACTGTTCAGTCCGAGCGCAGCAGAGGCTCATACTTCTCCATAAACGTGCGCAGCGTCTGGGTGAGACACAGTCCCTCAATACTTACATTCGAAACCGGACTTTCCTTTTTTCCCTTAATCTCAAAAAGATGTTTCAGCTGAGGCACCTCAATCGTCGCCGTCTCAACATCCTCTCCAGGCATGGGGTAATAGTAAAGCATCTGTTCCTGCTTGTCGTAAAACCACTCGCCCGGTGCATCAAGTTCCTCAAAAATATTTTCAACCATGCGGTTCTCCGGATGCAGCCCCGACTGACGGTTGTTCTGCCATCCGCCCTCAAGCGTCAAGTTTCCTTTGTCGTCACGTCCCGTTATACGGTAGTGGAAATCTCCCCAGTCGCTCTGATGCATGGCATGCATAAAACCTGTCTCCGGATGCTTCCATTTCATAACCCTTTCAGGCGACGTAGCTTCTGCCGACGTGCCGTTGAAACGCACGGCGTCAGCATCAAAATTAGGGAAACGGGCCATGTGGCGTATCTCGCCGTTCACCACAAGCATATCCATCACACCCTCGTCATCTATTTTTGCCTGCACAATACCATCCTTATATATCTTCCACTTCAGTTCAAGTTCCTTTCCTCCGCTGACAACAACCTTTTCGCCTGGATAAGAACGTAAGCATAGCTTCTTCCCTTCGTGGCCGTCAGCCTCAGTGAGCACAATTGTCTCGTCCAGCCGATGCACACCTTCGCGCATAAACACCACCACTTCTCCCGACTCCTTTCTGGCTTCCTCCAGAGCCTTCTTGAGCGTAAGGAACGGTTTCCGTTCTGTTCCGGCATTGGAGTCCTTTCCATCAACCGAAACATAATATTCCGTCTGGGCATACATCATACCCGCAGCTGCAAGCAAACACAAAGACAAAAAAATCTTCTTCATATCATTTCATTATATTCACGTTCAAAACATATTCCACATCTCATCCATCCTCGCCTGTGCATAGGCATCTGTTGTGCCCGTTGTGGTAGACAATATTGTCATCATACAATATATGCCGCCATACAATTTCATCCGATTTACACGCTTCTTCATAACGCAAAGATTTAAAGTTTCAAGAATAACTGACAAAACGTATTTGCCCGACAACAAAAATAAGCGGCTTGCATCATCCATCTGCTGCATTATATCGATATTTGACAGCACAAAAACGACATAAGCAGGTACTTTCTTATGCACACTGCCATCCGCATATATTTACACTAAAACCTGCCGAAAACAATAATGGCCATCCCAGTTGTGCATCAACTGAAATGGCCATTATGAATTATTTGTCTGTTCCACCGGCGTCAACGCGTCATATACTCTTTTCCAGCTCAATGACCGCCGTTCACAAGCTTCATGTAAGCCTCGACAGCCGGGTTCTTGCGGAACGATTCCGGTGCACGTCCGTAAATCTCATCAATCTGCGGTGTTGTGGTTGGATAGCCGAAACGCGCGCTTACAGAATTGCATAATTCCATGAACCACGACACACCAAGAATGTTCTCGCTGTTGTTGAGGATAAAATTCGTTTCGAGCTTGTCCAGTGCAGTGTTCAGCTCAGCACTCTCTCTTCCCAGCTCCACATCTATTTCGTCCTGCGTATAACCGTCAAGATACATTTTGCTCTCCTTCATCGGCAATTCATTAATAAGCATCATCAGCGAATCCCTTGATGTCAGAAACGAATAAAGCACTTCGTTGAGTGGCGTTCCTGTGACTTTCACAGAAGAGTTTGCCAGACTGACACTGATTTCCCCCTGTTCAAGCACAAGCGGTATGAAATTGTCACTGTCCATAAACAAGGATACAAAACGCACGGTATCCACTACTCCGCTCATTATAAACTGTCCATGAATGACCTCGCATGAGTCTATCGGCACATAGATGTTGTCCTCCATCAGCTTAATATAAGCCATCTTGCCGTCCAGCGAACTCTGCGATGAAGATCCCGTAATCGTATATTTCTCGCTGCAGGACGTCAAAAACATCAAGGTCATCAGAATATAGACAAGTCTACCTATCATTTTTCCCTTCATTTATATAATATTTCCAATGTTACAAATGTACAATACAGCTTCCATCCCGCAAAGGATTTTATAATTTCTTAAAACTTTATTTGCCATATTTCATTTACATATAGTCAATTTCACCATAATATATACCCATTCGGCACGCACATATACTTACAATCAGAAACAAAGCCAACACCTAGCATATATCATTGATTTTCAACAAATAAAACAAGTATCAATCCAACGCACCATGTCCAAAACAAACATTCTGCTTACAAATCATTACCTTTTAACACCAAAAATTTGGTAGTGTCAGAACGTAAGCATATCTTTGCAACGGATATAAATGGAACAACAATACAAAAACATGAACAATCTGGATAACATAATCAAAATCAAAGCAGCAGATGCCGCTCCGCGTACATCTACGATTGTACATGTGCACTGGTTCAGCGGTTTCATTTGATACCGGCATTGTTTTCTGCACACTTTTGCAAAACATCTGCAGAAAAACAAATCCACACAATTTAGATTTTATTGAACACACAACGTCGTGAAGTATCCGTGTCGCTATGTTCCCGCAAGAACAAAATGCCGTCACGAATGCCTTATTGCGCTATGTATAAATCAACAAAACCATAAGCCTATGTTTAAAATTCTTATGCTGCTTACAGCAGGAATAGCAGTGGGTTACCTGCTGAACAAAACCGCCCTGCCCCACAAGGCCGAAAAGGGAATTCAGATAACAATCTACACAATGCTCTTCGTCTTCGGAACATCCATAGGAGCCAGTCACGAACTCATCAACAATCTCGGACAATTCGGCTGGAAAGCAGCCGTCATTGCACTGATGGGCATCCTCGGAAGCCTCATCGCGGCGAGAGCAGCACAAAAACTACTAAACAAGAAGAAAGGAGGAAACGAGAAATGAAAAGCAATCTCATACTGCTGGCATGCTTCGCAGCCGGCATAGCATTCGGTTATTCAGGCAACGCACCGGAGTGGCTGCAGTCGCACGAACTGCCGGGAATCATACTCACAGTGCTTGTCATACAGGTCGGCATAAGCCTCGGCGGCAACAAAGACCTCATTGCCACCCTCAAGCAGGTCAACCCTAAGATGTTCTGTCTGCCTCTCTTCACAATTGCAGGCACACTGTTCTTCACAGCCATCGGCGGCCTCATGCTCCACGGCATAAGCTTGCGCGACAGTCTGGCCGTCGGAAGCGGTTTCGGCTACTACTCGCTCTCGTCCGTTCTCATATCGCAGATGAAGATTACCACGGCCGGAGCACAGGTAGCAGGCGAACTGGCAACAATAGCCCTGCTAACCAACATCATACGCGAGATGATTTCACTTTTCGGCACACCGCTCATCACGAAGCGATGCGGATTTCTCGCACCTATATCCGTGGCCGGCATCAACTCCATGGACGTATGCCTGCCTACAATCATGCGCAGCACAGGCAAGAACGAACTCATGCCCGTTGCAGTGCTCCACGGCATCGTGCTCGAAATAAGCGTACCGCTCCTCATATCGTTCTTCTGCTGCTGAAAAGCGCAGAAGAACGCACTTTCCCACGCACACCAACACATCGGAAACATATATATCAGTATCTTTGCACCATCATGAAAAATGTAAAGACACAACTCTCTTCCGATGAAACACTTCAAACGCATAAATCATAAACTTCACCTTTGGCTCGGGCTCCTGCTCGGGCTTCCGTTTATGGTGATATGCCTCACCGGCGCCATACTTGTATTCGAACCTCAAATACTGCGCCTGGCCAATCCAGAACATTATACTACAACAGAAGACAACCGGCATTGGATGTCGGTTGACTCCGTGTATTCGTCCGTCAGAAAGCAGCTCCCCGTCAGCATCAAGCTCGGCACGCTCCGCATAGGCCGACCTGACGAAACATGGATATTCGAAAACAAATCTCTGCGCAACGCACAGATATTCGTCAACCCATACACCGGGAAGGTCACCGGCATGCGCGACCACGACAAGGGATTTTTCTACTCCGTGCGCCGTCTCCACCGCTGGTTCTTCGACACCTACGACCGCAAGAGCGATGCCGTCTGCTGGGGCAAGCTCCTTGTCGGAATATCCACCCTCCTGTCCATCCCCCTGCTGCTGAGCGGACTAGCAGTTTGGTGGCCGGCCACACGCCGCATACTCCGCATGCGTCTGCAGGTGTGCACATCGAAAGGCACACGCCGCACCATGTTCGACCTCCATTCCGCCGGTGGCTTCTACACCCTTGCCCTTCTTCTGATTCTCGCACTGACCGGCCTCACATGGTCCTTCTCATGGTACCGCCAGGCGTTCTATGCCGCATTCGGAATGGAATACACCTCGTCCGACTCTTCATCGCAGAAAACAGAAACATTTGAATCCGGCATACGTCAGACAGCCCTCGCGCAGACCATCATGCGCCACCCCGACTACCGCTGGATAGAAATGGACGGCACAACGATACGCGTCTCCACATCACGCATCGGCAACACACGCCGTGCCGACGAATACACCTTCTCACCTGCCGACGGCCATCTCGAACGGTTCACCCCTTATGAGCAGACGAGCGCACAGAAACGCATACGCGGTTGGATTGTCACCCTCCACGAAGGCCTCTGGCTCGGCACATTCTCGCAGGCACTGACATTCCTCGCCGCACTCATCGGCGCCACCCTCCCCGCCACTGCCTATTATCTCTACTGGAAACGGAAAAGGAACAAACGTAAATCAAGCAATTCATAAAAACACCATTCTTCAACCTGCCAATCAAGGAAAAGAATCCGTGCGCACAACCGCTCCAATCCGTTCGAACAATCCCAGTCAACCCTTCAAACAACACCAAGCCCAAGACTTAAGACAAACAAGCGCCACAGCACGAACGGATGAAAAAGAATGCACGAGCGCCCAAAAATAAAATTCTGAGCGCTCAGAATTCCAACCGCGAGCGCTCAGAATTTTTGTCGCGAGGGCTCGGAATATCGCTCGCAGGCGCTCGCAAGAAAAAAGATACTATGGTATCTGAAAAAACAGTCTTTGTTTTTTACATCAAGAATCAAAAAGGAAAATCAAGATAAGTCCGACGGACTAATCATTCAAAACGGATTAAACACTATTCCTTATTACCAAATAATAGTTTCATCTGCCGGTCAAAATCGCTCATAACCTCGCGGTCCTGAATGCCAATTTTCAAGGAGCACACTTCGCGCTATGGTTACAAATATCTCTACACCGAAGATGACGATTACAAGTATTATCAGACCATTGGTCTGAAACTTATCCACAGAGGATTTTTCAGACAATATAATTATGGGTTGCCGTTGA
>OOCM01000464.1_pt1 | contig 40203 bp, 29 predicted proteins | sample 1671111 | NCBI WGS metagenome assembly OOCM01 (sample SAMN06348123, study PRJEB24527) | human gut metagenome | biome: human gut; feature: ankylosing spondylitis patient; material: feces | host: Homo sapiens | place: China | collected 2015-10 | reverse complement strand
GATTTGAATCTATGCCCAATTAACAACCGTCAGGGAATTGTAATTGATGGTGAAGATTCAAAGGTTATTTGCAAAGACTAATTTGAAAATTCCAGTTTGTCAATTACAAGTGACATTGAAAGAGTCAGCCCATTCAAGGTGCTGGCTCTTTCAAAAATTCCATTCTAATAAATTGCATGATAACTTAGATTAAAAATGAATACCCATTAGCCGGAAATGAATAGAAAATGAATAAAAGTGTGGTGTTTCGTATAATTATGAGTTAGTATGCATCAGACACACTTTTGTAAAAAGGGAGTTTTATAAATCTTATTGTAGTGCTTTTATTAATTCTATTCTAATATTTCTCCAGAATCTTATTCAGCAAGAAGGTAGCATTCTGGTTTCTAGCCACACCCTTCTGTATCTTATAAGTATAGGTGACATCTGTGCCCAAATCTATCTCGAAACAATAGTTGTGGAATTTTCCTGATGCATCATTCTCCATCTTGGAAAGTTCCAAATCGTGGGTAGCAATGATGCCGCTCACCGGCTGCTTGGAGATGGCTTCGAGGAACTTTCTCGAACCATTCAGCTTATCCAATGAATTCGTTCCTTTCAGAATCTCATCCAGGATAATCAGCGTTCGGAATTCAGCACTTTCCCTGCAGAACTTCAGAAGTTCCTCCAATCTGATCAATTCTGCATTGAAATAAGAGATGCCATGCGTCAAATCATCGGTGGTTCTCATGCTCGAGAACAATCTGAAACGGGAAATCTTCAATTGATCAGCAAACACCGGCATACCCGCCATCGCCAGGATATAGTTTACGCCCAGCGAACGCAGGAAGGTACTCTTTCCCGCCATGTTGGCTCCGGTGATGATATAATAGTTGTCGTCCTTGATGGTGAAATCATTCTTCACCGCCTTGGCACCCAGGAAAGGATGATAGAGATTCTTACCATCGAACACGATTTCCGGACTTCCAGAAACAAATTCCGCCTCTTCCGCCTCCGGATGATTATATCTGAAATCCGCCATCGAAACCATCGCATCCATCTCGCTGATGATATGCATCCATTTCTCCATCTTCACCATATAGGTATTCTTCCATTTCAGAAAACTGCGAACCAGGAAGAAATCGCTCAGCATGAAGGCATCGGTGAAGAAAAGACCCAGGAAGTTGCCTCTTCTGTCATACCCCTTCAATATCTTTTCCAGTTGGGCAAAGGAAGGAAGGGCATCTGCCAGGGAATCCTGCATCTCCTTGCCTAATTCGCTATGAAAATTGCGCCTGTTGATAAGCTGGAGAATCTGGGCATAGGCGATGAGCTGATGGCGAAGCTTGCCGCCATTGCTATCTATCTTGTCAAGAGTCTGCTTGCAGACGAAGAACACCACCATATATTGTGCCATTACCCACCACAAGGCGAAATTCACCGAAACCATATCGCATATCGATAAAATCACGGAACCGATGACTCCGATAATCAGCAGCCATCCGATAACGAGCGAAACCGGAGATCCAAACCATGCCGACACCTCCATCTTCGAAACCTTCTGCATCGCATCCACCACCGCAGCAGAATCAATCTTCTTCATCTTGCCATTCACCATTTTACCATCCGCAGTTTGGCTTCTGTTCTTTTCGCCAAGTGCCAGGAATTCCATTCGCCAGTTTTCGCCTTCTCCCGCCAATTCCTTCTGCAAATCTCGTCTTCTTTTGATATCCTCCATGGTCAGAGGCGTTTCCCGGGTAAGATTCCTGGCGAGTGCCTCCGAACCGCCCGATGTGATGGTTCGGCAGATGCGGTTGAACAGCGAACTCTTGCCGAAGACATCGAGGTCGAAGGAATAAGGATGCTGCGGATTCTGATAGCAATCGCCCGTCTCGAAAGGCGAGAAATCCCCCTCCCAAGCCTTGATTTCGTCCTGATAAACCTTGAGCAAAGCCGAAAGATGCTCTATCTTCTCCTTGTTCTTGTCGTCAAGTCGTCTGATTCCCAGATAGGCAATCAGGCACAACGCCGCCCCCATCAGATAGTTCTGGGTATCCCCATCCAATGCGAAATAGCAGACCAGGAAGGCGAGGATGCCGCCAAAAGCCAGCAGCTCGCCCGTTATAAATCCCGTATTCTTACGCTTCAGGGCAGCCACCTCAGCAGCATATCGGCTTACATATTGTCGATAATTCTCCTTGATATTCATACTTTTTCTTTATTTTTCTTTTTTGATGTGCAAAATTAGGGATAAAATCTAGATTTCCAAAATAAATTCTCTCATTTTAAGTCTTTTATACTTATATTCGTGATAGGAATCTGGCTTTTATGAACCCTTGGCAGTAAAAAGTGCTATGAAAATTTGGAGGTTACACAAAAACATCGTATTTTTGCATTAAAATAGTTTGAATAATGAGCAAGTATAATTTTAATATAGACAATTATCATGCAATAGGGCATGCTGATATCGAAATAGAGGGTATCACAGTTATCGTGGGTAGCAATGGCTGTGGAAAAAGCACTATGTCCCGTTGGTTGTATTATATCGTCAATACATTGTCAGTGTTAGACAGCTTCTTTTTCTCTGATTTCAGAGATGTGATTATCAAATCATTAGAGAAATATTCTAATGCGCTGGATGATATCTCAAATTATCTGGATGATGATAAAAAACGATTTTTTGACCATACCTTATCATTAATGACAATGGTAACATTGAGTAATGGTGGTGTGGAGAAGCTCGATTCTTATTATAAAAGAGCGATTGGTTCACTTGATGACATGCTGGTTAACTTTCTTCAGAAAGAGCAGAATCCTCAGCAGGTGCGTCGAGTGCTTAATCTTTTTGGGATTACTGAACAAAATCATGTTCATGAGGATATAGAACGAAATTCCATTCAGTTGTTTTCTGAATATCTTCAGAAATATGAACACAACAAAAAAAATCGTCCCATCAGTTACTTGAAAGAGAAAATCGCTTCTGTATATCGGGAAAAGGATGGCTTTCCTGCCAGCATAAGCTTTAAGGAAGATGAAGTGGAATTGCTTGTTGATAGACTTGGAAAGATATATAGTTTAAATAATGCCATATATATAGGAACACCTGCAGCTATTTCTCTTCGTCAATCAGATAGGGTTCTGATGACTTCCTTGGCACATAAAGTGGTTCACGTAAATGAAAAAGGAAGTGAGATTACCGGCAAACTGGAATTACTTCATTCTATTAATAAAATGATAGATGGTTCTATTGTAGAAAAGGAAAATTTCGATGCTGTTGATTTAGTTTATCACAGCAACAATGGTAAGGATATTAGAATTGAAGATATAGCATCGGGCTTCAAACCGCTGGTTTATATGCTTCGTCTGATAGAAAACGGGTGGCTGACAGAAAACACTTTGTTGGAGATTGATGAGCCTGAAACAAATCTTCATCCACAATGGGTGGTTGAGTTGGCGCATCTTCTTGTTCGCATCAACAAAACATTTGGAACCAAGATACTCATCACGAGTCACAATCCCGATATGGTATCGGCTATCAGGTATATCTCTGAAAAAGAGGGCTTGTTGAATACTACTCGTTTTTATCTGGCAGAGCAAAGTGAAGGTACAGACTCGTTCTACTATAAGAATTTGGGCTGTGACATCGAACCTGTATTTGAATCATTCAACAAGTCTTTTGATACTCTTCAGAAATACGTAGAGAACTATGGCGAAATTTAAGATTAGCAATTATCAGGGAATCAAGATTGATTGTTGGACAGCAAAAGATTTAGTCGGCTTGCATCATTTGATGAAACAGGAGGGATGCCCAAATTCAGAAAATCTTTTCTCTGACACAGATAAGGCAATAGAACTTGATGATGTTCAGAGACGAATTTCTCAAAAACATCATTCTGATAAGAAATCTTCTGCAGATATGCTATTGCATGTGAATGATAAGAGATTACTTTTGGCCGATGCAAAATTCCGACTAAGCAATACCAGGAATTTGGATTCAAAGGAGATAGCAAAAAAGGTTAGTGAATCAAAGGCAATGGTTACTTCTAACTATTTTTTTGATAACAGTTTCTATGTTTTACTGACAAAGAAAGCTGCAACTCCTTCCAATTTAAATAGGCTTAGAAGAAATGTAGGAAATAATCCAAATTATCAATTTATGGATGCCGTTGAATTTCATAAATTGTTCGAGGATTAATGTTTGAACTCCGTTCCTGATGTCTTGAAAACTCAGAAACGGAGTTTTTTATAACTTTTTTCAGTCGTTTATCGCCCGATACATCATGTAGTAAGCGTATATATATGCCGATGTCGTTGTTATCATACTGATGATATTCACGCTGGTGAAGGCTGTCTGCTGGGTGTTGTCTGCCAGGTAAAACACTGCCGTCGGGAGGAGATTCGAGCATAGCAGCCATGCGATGAAAACCAGGATAAGGGCTAAGCCCAGTTTGCGCATGTTACCTCTGTGCTTGCTGTACAGATGGCAGCCGGCTATCAGGGAGGCGATGACGGAAATCAATCCCATAGAGCTTTGTATCCAGGTAAGAATAGTTGCCGTGGGTGTTATCTGTCCGTTCTGCATCATCGTTACGAGATGAAGATTGAAGCATTGGCCCAGGATGAATGAGAGCACATAGTAAAGTACCATCAACTCGCTGCAGCGTCGTAGCAATTTTACGCCTGCCGGTAGCGTGTAGCGGAATATTCCCCATAAAGCTATAGGGGCGAGCTGCAAGACCAGTTGCTTGATGGTAACCAGGATGGGACTTATTGGAATCAGGATGGGACTTGTTCTGAAGGATAAGCCCGCTTGTCCGCAAACAGAAAATGCCAGCGAAAACAATGCGAAAATGCAATATGCATACATGGCATATTGTGCAATGCGATTTATATCTATAGAATAACTTTTTCTTTCCATAATTCTACGTTTGATGATTTTATAAACAGCTTATCTTGCATAAAGCCATTGCAAAGATACGAAGTTTTTGGAAAATTCTAGCAAAATAGGTGGAAAATGTTTGGCTATGATATAAACTTGTTAAAAGAATGGCGGTATAGAACAATAAAAACTCTTAAAACTTTGATTGTATCTTCTTGAATACCAGTATTTGTTGCTATCTTTGCACGGTATATTCTAATAACGCTACGTGGATAAATACTAATAGCGCTACATGGGTATATACTAATAGAATTATAGGTTTAATCATGAATCATATGAAGAAGATTTTTTTAGGATTGGCAGCTGCACTGATGTTGACTGCCTGCAATGAGAACAGACAGCCGGAGGCAATGACCAGCATTGACTCTGCAAGTGTGGTAACCGATTTGATGATGAGTCGCAGGAGCATCCGTGCTTACAAGGATTCCGTTATCAGCCGTGATACCCTGAACGAGATTCTGAAATGCGGCATCAACGCGCCAAACGGGCAGAACCTGCAGTCGTACGAAATCAGAGTGATAGATTCTCCTGCTCTCATCGATTCAATCACCCAAGCCGTGGTAAAGGATAATCCTAAGATAGCAGAGCGCAAGGGCTTCAAGAACATCTTTGTGAATGCTCCATGCGTGGTTTGCATCGCCTACGATACTACTTATGATATGGCGCAGATTGATTGCGGTTTGCTTGGCGAGAACATCATTCTTGCAGCATGGTCAAGGGGCATCGGTTCCTGCTGCCTGGGCAGTTCTGCCCGTTGGATACTGGATTCTCCGTCGGCCAAGCCTTACCTCGACCGCATGGCATTCTCTAAGAATTATAAGCTGCTCTACTGCATCGCCCTGGGTTATCCTGACGAATCGCCGGAGGCAAAGCCAAGACGCCAGGACATGATAAAGTTCATGGATTAAGATAAATGAAGGTTGATGTCCTGTTTCAGGACATCAACGTTTCCCTCCATAACCCAACAAAAAAAGCATGGCGCAAATCACTGCGCCATGCTCCAATAAAAGAAAGCCTTATAGTCAAAATAGAAATTAGCGATTCTAATTCTTATTCCGGTACTAATCTTTTTCTAGTACTTTGCATTCTGAGGGTCAAAGTTGGTCCAACCGCTCATCCAGTTGTTGCTGCCATCGAAGGCTCCGATGTAGGTTACGGTGTCGAAACCTGTCCAGCCGGCGAAACTTGCGGCTCCAAGCAACGGACTGCCGGCGATAGGAGTATAACCGTCTGCGCCAACCAATGAAACCCAACTGTCAAAATACTTGTTGCTTGGCTCTGAGAAGAAGAAGGTATTGCTGTATGACTTCTGATTCTTGTCGAGATCCTTCTTGTTGGCTGCATCATAGAGGTAATCCTCATACTTCTTGTTGGCATCAGTACCAACGGCATCCATACCTGCGAAATATACATTCTGAAGCTTGAATTTGCCTTCCTTGGCATTCTTCACGGTTTCACCCTTCTCACCATCAACAATCAAACCGATAGGCCAGCCTAAGGCTACTGAGTTGATGCAGTTTAGGTTAGAAGAACGGCGAATCTGCATGGCTGACTGGAACTTGCCGAGAGCTGAACCGTTGTTTGGATTGTATGCTCCGGCAGTAATATAATCTGTGGTGTTCTGGAACTTAGAATCCAATACCTTAGGACCTACGAAGGTGATGTTAGAGAAGGTTGCCTTGGTACGAGGGGCCACGGTAGCACCATCGGCGCAGTTGTCGCTCTCGAAACCGTTGCTCTGAGAGGTATCGGCTATCTTGCTGTCGCGCAGAGAAAGACCATACTGCACCATTCCTGAGAAACCGTTATCTGTATCGAAATCATCATCCCAGCCCTTGTAGGCTACGAGATACTTGCAGTTTACTGTACCGCCAAACCACTCGAAGGAATCATCATTGGAATAAGATACCTGAACGTGGTCAATCTCTGTGCCTGAACCTACAGAACCGAGAGTCAAACCATTAATCTCCTTATCCTTCTGGAATGGATAACCGGCAAACTCGATGCGTACATAACTCAAGGCTCCTGAGTTGTCAGCATCATCTGCGCCACCATGCTTGGTACGAGGACCACCCTCTATCTGCTGCTCAGTCTGGTTGTTCTTAGCCTTGCCGCAGAGAATGATGCCACCCCAGTCGCCAGGCTTTCTGCTGCCGGCAGCCTCTTCAGATGTAAAGACGATAGGCTCTGTGGCTGTACCCTTGGCGATGAGCTTGCCGCCACGCTCTGCGATGAGTGCCGCCTTGGTTTGCTTGTCGCCCTTGATAATCGTTCCCGGTTCGATGGTAAGCTCAGCACCATCTGCAATATATACCCATCCCTTGAGGAGATAAGTGCCTTTCTTCAAAGTCTGCTTGCCTGTGAAAACGAATTCCTGGTCGCCGTTGCCAATCTGTGTTCCGTTGGCGTTTTCCTTGTCATCTGTTCCGAAGAGGATGTGGTCGCAAGCCTTCAAGCCGCCATTGGTTGTCCACTTGTAAACTACTTCTGATCCAGGATTTGGAGAAGGAGTTGGATCGTCATTGTCACTGCTGCAGCTGCTCAACATGGCAGATGCTGCGAGGATGCCCATGCATCCTAAAAAATACATCTTGTTCATCATTGTTTCCTGTTTTATTAAACAAACATCTATTATTATCTTTCTTGAAATTCTACGGATAGTCTCTAAAATTTATAGATTGCCTGCAAACCGATGTTTCTACCCGGCTTGTAGCATCTTGCTATTTCTTCTACTTCCTTCTTGCTTCCGTCGCTATACGTTACATCAGCAAACTGCTTGTAATATATCTTTTCAGCAAGAAGATCTCTTACGTTGAGCTTCAGTTCCAGATGTTCGCCGAATTTCTTAGCCAGCGAGAAATCGATGGTGTTGCGAGGCATCTCGTAGCTGTGAGGCACTCGGGAATTGGAGTCATCACCTGTGCTTCCTTCGCTTCTGCCCACACCGATGATTCGCTTGCCTATGCGGTTGTATAGCAGGGCGATATCCATCTTCAATGGCTCGTTCTTATAGAAGATGCCGGTGTTGATAAGGTATGGCGACTGTCCCTGCATCGGTCTGTTTTCCTCTTTTGAACCCTTTTCAAACTGCACCTTGCTCTTGATGAGGGCACCATTAAACGACCAGCTGAAATCCTTTAATCCGATGAAACCGAGATTCTTTCTGATATCCAGCTCTACACCGTAATTGTTGGCACTCTTCGCATTCTTGTAGGAATAAATCAGGTCGGTGCCGCCTGCCACCGTGTAGGTCCACTCGATAGGAGACTCGAAGTGCTTGTAGAAGACTGCCAGCGAAATGAGCTCTCCACGGGATGGATACCACTCATATCGCAGGTCGAGGTTATCAACATAACAGTTCTTCAACTCAGTGTTTCCCTGCACATTGCTGGCAAGGTCGAAGTCGTAATACACCGACGACGATACTTCACGGAATTCCGGTCGGTTAATACTGCGGCCATACGACAGTCGCACCTGGTGCTGGTCGCTGATTTTATATGTAGTATTGAGAGATGGAAAAACATCATCGGTCTTGTAATGACGGCTCGATTCACTCTTCTCGTAGTCACGGGAATTGGAGATGAGTTCCATATCATTATGCTCGAAGCGGACACCGGCGTGGATGCCGAGTTTGCCAAAGGGGAGAGACATCGCCAGGTATCCTGCGCCTAAGGTGTTGTGTCCGCGGTAGTTATTGCGCATCTGCTTTTCTTCCAGAAGATACAGCTTGTCGTAACCCATGTTCGCCTCGCTGGAGAGCAGGGTAGGGATGTCGCTGTGGCGGAAGCCGGATGGCATGTTGTTAGCTGAAACATTCCAGTTGTAGATGAAGTTGCGGGTCTGGTATTCTCGGCTGCGATACTCCCCATAGGCACCCACCTTCAAGTCTGGTTCAAAGTTGCCAAACTTGAAGTGGTGCTTGTCATTTACACCAAGAGAGAGAATGTGTTCGTCGAGTTGAGTCCACTCGCGGGATATGTCGTTGCCGGTGCTCAGGGCATAAACGCCCGTTTCGAGAGCATCGTCGATGAGGTATCTACGACGGTCAGGCAAATGGCGGTTGGCATACGCATACCCGATGCTCCAGTCAAGGGCATCGCTAGTGAAGGTGTGCTTGCCGGTAAGCTGACCGTTATATGTAGTTCTACTGCGATAGTAATACTCTGCGCTTCGCTCCAGGTTCGACTGGGCACTCACGCCATCACGCCAGGTATATCGGCTGGTAGCCAACTGGTTGAAGATGTTCTTGAGCTGATACTTGTGATTGCCGTCCTTGGAAAGGAAGGTGAAGTTGAGCATTGCTCCGAGTCTCACGTTATTATTATACTGGTCGTCAACAGAGTGACGAAGATAGTTCGGCTTGTCGTTTGCCGCATCATAGATGCCATAGAGGTTGTTCTCCATGTTCTCGTAGGTGCGGTATTCGTTGGTATAGTTCATGGCGGCGAGCATGCCGAGTGTTCTTCCGCCGAGCATCCAGCGGCGGTTGAGGCTTGCTGCCAGTTTCAGGTCACCCAAAGGCTTCCTGTTCTTGACAAGCCAATCGTTGTTAAGCCCGTTTCCCAGGAGCGAAGTAGCATAATCGCCCACCGGCTTTCCGTTGGCATCGAGCTGCGGATTCAAGGCAGCTTGGATGCCCCCATTCAGGTTTCTCAAGCCATTGTCGAACCCAAGGAAATCGGTTCCGGAACCTTTTGAGTAAGAAAAGTCCTTGAAGGCAGAAGATGTATTCCAGTTTCCGCCCACGGCGATATTGAAACTGTTTTCTGCCGGAATCTCCTTGGTGTTGACGATGATGAAACCGCCTGAGTAATCTGCGGGATATTCAGCCGTTGGTGACTTCACGATGGTGAGGTTGTCGATTTGCGAACTTGGGATGATGTCGAAGGAGAATGCCCTGGAATCAGCCTCCGAGCTTGGCACAGCTCCACCGTTCACCCATACATTATTATAACGCTGCGACAAGCCACGAACCATCACGAATTTATCATCGATGAGGCTCACGCCTGGCACTCGGCGTATCACTTCACCCGCATTCGTATCCTGAGTACGAGATATTTCCTGTGCCGAAACATTGCTCACGATGACGGGACTGTTTTTGGCCACCTGTATCATTGCCGCATCCGTATTACGCCTTTCCACTGCGGTAACGGTCACCTCCTTCAGCTGCTGTTCATCAGGTTGCAGCGCAATCACCTGGTCTGCGTCCTTCGCCTGAACCCCGTCAATTTTTTGAGTCTTATATCCTACATAATTTATATATAGTGTATATGTCTTATCTTTCTTCATTCCATCGATCAGGAAGTTTCCGTCGATGTTGGTGATAGCCTTCACGTTGGTTCCATCCACAGTGACGACTGCACCGATGAGTGTCTCTTTCGATTTCTGGTCGATTACGACACCCTTAATCTGTTGCGCCCACGTTGGCATGCTAGCCGCTGAGAGCAATCCTAATACAATAATTCCCCTTTTAGCATTCATAACCTATATCGTTTGATTTCGGTTGCAAAGGTACGGCAGCATTATTACACCATGGTTGCAATGAAGTTGAAAGGCATTGACGAAGCTGCGACAAAGGTGTTACGGCTGCAACAACTAAAAAAGTTTAAACATTTAACCCTGTATTTGGCGATAAATAAAGAAATAACTATATTTGCATCATGATTACGGAATATGGTATAGAGGCAAAGTCTAATTCTGAGATTATATCAGAATTGGGAGGACGATGCTATACATATAAACATAAAATTTTAAAGCTATGAATATGAGGAGATTTATATTTTTTCTGATTGTCTGCGAGTTCTTTTCTTTGGCATGTATTGCTGCAAATAAGACTATAAAAGGACATATTGTAGATGAATTTGGTAAGAACGTTGAATTCGCTAGCGTATATGTAGATAGTATATATGCGGTATCTGACAAGGAAGGAAAATTCTCTCTGGTGGTGCCCGATGGTATGAAACAGGAACTTGTGATTAGTCATATCAGTTATCAGACTAATAAAATTCCTTATGATGTATATAGCAAAAAGACTTCGCTGCAACTTACGTTGAAAGAAAAGACTTGTGATTTGTCAGATATAACAGTCGTTTCCGGTAAAAAGCAGGAAAATATTCTTGGAAAGGGAGTTCGGGCACCAGGTGATGTTGCATTTCATAACGTTAGAAACACGAAATATGAAACGGGACCCTTATTTGTTGTAAATAAAGACTATTATGTGAAAACAGCCAAATTGCGAGTGCAAAAATGTACTTTTGCTTCATGCACAATTCGTTTAATCATTTATGAAGTAAAGGGAACAAATTTTGTGCCTGTACAGCATCGACCTTTGTACGTCCGATTATCTGAAATTTCTGATAAGAAGGATTTATCTGTTTGGATAGAAGAACCGTTGAAGCTGGAGCGCAATCATAAATATTATATAGGTGTAGCTGTTATGGCAAGTAGCGGTAATGGCGAAATTCATTTTCCTGCTTATTTCAAGAAGGGCTGTGTGAGAAATCTGTGTACAGATAGAAAAAAGAATTTGCCAGTAACCTTGGGCGTTTCTCTTTATGGTATATCTGCAAAGCATCTTCAGTAAGTCTCCCCCACACGCTTACATCTCTTTCATGTTTGCAGGATTATAGGGAGTCAACTGCTGCATCTCCTGCTCTGTTGCTTCAGGCAAGGAAGGTATCTTGTTTCTGATGCAGAAATCTGTAATGGCGGCAGCTGATTCTTTGGGAGTAGAAGAATCCGGTTTGATGGATTGCTTCTTTTCTACATACTCCTTTTCCGTGATATATAGTTCGGTAATCACATGGATGAGTTGCTGCTGCTTGTCTTTCTTGTGAGAGAAAAGATAGCTGTTGTCAGATTTCTGGAAGAGCAGGTCCTTGAAGGAATAGTAATCTTCAGGACTTATCTGGTAGGTTTCCACCACATGGTCGTAGATATCTGTCTGGGTATAACCGAAAAGCTGGTGTGTCAGATTCTTGTAGGTAGGAAGCTGGTTGATTTCTATCTGACAGATATTCCGGCTGCTGTCCGTTTGAATACTGCCTATTGTCTGCTGATTGAGCAGGACGAGTTGAGAGCCCAGTGAATCTTTCAGCTGATATTTCTTTCGATATTGCTCAATAAGTGTCTTCTCTTCCGGCCAAGGTCGGAAGGTTCCTTTGTCGCTGACCATGAATGCTCGCTTTTTGTCTTCGGAAACGAGTCGGCTGTTGTGAAGATTTCTTTTGGAATAGGCATTGAGATCCGTCTTTCCATTCTTCAGGTTGATGTAATACTCCACGATGCCGTCGTTGAAGTATTTCATAACAGAGTCGTTGGTCTGGTAACTGCGATAATATCCCTTAAGTCTGATGAAGTGAGGACGATTCCCTGTTACGTTCACATCCTCCAGTTTCTGTATTTTTGTGATAGGTCCAGGCATCTTCTCTTCCTTGTTCTGTGCCATGAGGCAAGTTGGGAGGAAAAGGAGAAGCACAAACAGATATTTCATATAATGATGATGTTTCATATTGATGATGCTTTAAAAAACTACTTAATGATGTGCAAAAGTAAGAATAATCAGTTAGATGCGCAAAGAAAATCTGTTATTATCAGGTTAAAACCGTAAGTAAGTAAACGATTACATACAATTATAATAAGGAATCGTGTGGTTATTGCTTTTCTTTTTGTATCTTTGCAGCCGTTTGGCAATTGTGGGTACCAAATCATATCTAAAGGAAAAGAATATCTAATAATAAATAAAAGGTAATGACTACACTTACAATTTCTATTATTGTCGTTTTCGTGCTCGGCTATGCACTCATAGCTACCGAAAGCTTGACTAAGGTAAACAAGGCAGCGATAGCCCTGTTGATGTTGGTAGGTTGTTGGACCCTCTACATGATGGATCCAATGCAGTATCTCCAGTTGATGCACCCTGATTATACAGGCGGTGCTGCTGGAATGGTGGAGAAGGTGACCGGAATCATCCAGGAACATCTGGGCGATACCGCCACAACACTCTTCTTCCTGATGGGTGCAATGACCATCGTGGAAATCGTTGACCAGAACGGCGGATTCAACTGGGTTCGCAAGGTGATGAAGACCAAGTCGAAACGTGCGCTCCTCTGGCGTATCGCTATCCTTACCTTCTTCCTCTCTGCCATCCTCGACAATCTGACCACCAGTATCGTGATGATCATGATTCTCCGAAAGCTCGTTACCGACCACAAGGACCGCATGGTTTATGCATCCCTCGTCATCATCGCAGCCAATTCGGGTGGTGCTTTCTCACCAATCGGCGACGTTACCACCATCATGCTCTGGAACAAGGGATTGATTACTGCTGCCGGCGTTATCGCCGAAATCTTCATCCCGTCTGTGGTTTCCTTGGTGATTCCTGCCCTCATCCTTCAGACCATGTTGAAGGGCGAACTCGTGATGCCTGAGGTTTCTGCCCAGCAGAATGCATCGGTCAGCGATTTCACCGAAGGTCAGCGCAAGGCTGTGTTCTGGTTGGGAGTAGGCGGTTTGATCTTCGTTCCTATCTTCAAGAGTATCACCCACTTGCCTCCATTCGTAGGAATCCTCCTGGTATTGGGTGTTCTCTGGACTGCTACCGAAGTTTTCTATCGCGGTTTGCATCGTGGAGCTGATGCCGAGGGCACTCAGAAGCGAGTAACCAAGTTGCTTTCTCGTGTTGATATGAGTACCATCCTCTTCTTCCTCGGTATCCTGATGGCAGTATCCTGCTTGGCTGAGATTGGCGTGTTGACTGCTTTGGGGCAGGGCTTGAACGTCGTATTCGATGGCAACCACTACCTCGTAACTGGTATCATCGGTGTGCTTTCAAGTATTGTTGACAATGTGCCTCTGGTAGCCGGCTGTATGGGAATGTATCCTGTGGCTGCCGCTGGCGATATGGCTGTGGATGGTGTCTTCTGGCAGTTGCTCGCCTACTGTGCCGGTGTCGGTGGTTCAATGCTGATTATCGGTAGTGCCGCTGGTGTGGTAGTAATGGGCTTGGAGAAGATAACCTTCGGCTGGTATATGAAGCACATCTCCTGGATTGCTTTCGTAGGTTACATTGCAGGTATCGTTTGCTACTGGTTCATCCGCACCTTCCTTTATGCTATCTAAAGGATAATAGTTTTCTCTTACGTGAAAAAGTTTTTTTTCGAGAAAAAAGTCTCAAAGTCTCATTTTTCTATTGAAAATATTGACTTAAAGACTTGATAGATAATAAGATAAAGAGAATGAGACTTCTCGGTTTTTGTGCCGAGAAGTCTCATTAAAGTCTCATAGAAGTATCATTATTTTACTTTTTCTTTACAAGATACTTCATTCCATCTGCAAATCTTTTATGTTTTAACTCACTCATATTCGCCAGTTTTCTGCCGAATCCCATCAAACTGTTCACCTTGAGCGATGAACCTATCTGCTTTTTCAGATAGTCGAAAATTTCGGCGGCAGTCAGATATTCACCCTCTCTCTCATTCTCAACCAACTCGAAATAGAGCATGAAATACTGGTCTATCGGCTGGATTACCTCAAACTGGCAGTTGTTCTTCATAATCAACTTCACCTGTTCCGCATCAAAATAACTCTTCTCGCCATTGTGTAAGGCTGCAAGCGCCTGGGCGAAAAGTTGCTGATAGTTCGGACGCACACTCACATCGATCGGTCCCGTCAGTTCCACGCCTATAAACCTTCGGTTGCCGGATGGGTCGGTGAGAATATCCGTCATGTTGCTCGTGGCGATGAACGAGGCGAGACGAGGAAATTCCATGACATGACTGCCATACGGAGGCTTGTATTTCAGCGTAGGTAACTGGATGAGATTCTTCAGAAATCCCTGCTGCACCTGTGGCGAAATCTGGTTGAACTCATCGAGATTGATGACCATAAACTGCGCCATCGCCTGATAAACCTGACGTTTTTCTGACAGAATCAGATTATCGTTATATCCCCACTGCAGCTCCGGCGGTAACAGCCGGCGACAGAAAGTACTCTTGTTGTAACCCTGCTTGGAAATCAGAAGCGGAGCCACCGAGTTGCCATACTGGCGATGGGTAAAGCCGCGCCACTGGTCAACCATGCCCAGAAACCAGGTGTAGAACCAGTCTGCCCAGTAAGGATTGTTGGTAGGAACCGTACGAGCCAAGGCACGTATATGGTCCTTCCCGTCCCATTTGTCGTAGCATTGGAAGAGATATTCATCTATCGGATTATAATTCTTGATATAATCAGACTCCAGAAAATTCCTGACATCCTTGATGCTCACCCGGATATCAGCGAGCTGCACCTCCAGTGTCATGCGCTTCTGTACTCTCGGATCCACAGGTTGGAAACCATACCAACCTTTCTCTTTCGGCATGTATTCCACGAATTTCATCACCGTGTTGTATCTGAAATTATATTTACTTTTCAGCAGCTGCATCATGCTCATGATATTCTCGCGAACGCTGTTCTTGTCAACTTTCTTTCCTTCTTCCGAAGTATCGGAGCCAGGATTCATCTGCTGATTATCTTCCGTGTTGAAAGCCTGATTCTGAGGGTGCATGTTGCTGTCAATTTTCATCGCTACCGCCTTACTGTTGAAATAAGGTTTCGCATCGAGCGTCATCATAAAACTGTTGTGCATCGAAGGCTCAAAAGACAGGTTTGCGCCCGCTTCTATAGAAGGTTTCGGTCCGTCTGTGAGCACCGAAGCCTTGGCAATCGCCTGATATACAGGCAGAATTTGCTGATAAGCGATGCGGTACAGTCGTTCGGCATCCGCCTCCTCTGCAGGCAGCAAATCATCTTTATTGCTGAATTTTACCAATACGATAACCGACTTGTCATCAGCACCTTCCAGCGCAGCAAAGGTAGAAGGCAGCATGGCAACCGAGCGCTTCACGCCCTCCACGCCGTCCGCATCCGTGATGTTTCCGAATTTCAGCAGCAGGATACCGTTGCAAATCTTCATCTTCAGGTTGTTGTTTTCGTCTTTGGCGAATTCAGCAGCGGGGTAGATGTGCATCCATGTTGGCATATCCTTGTAATACTCGTAGTTGTTTTCCATATGGGGCACATATTCACGGAAATGGGTAACAGTATTCTTGCTGTCATCCTTAGCGATGCGCTCCAGCAACTTCTCCATCGTCTTTGTGCTGACGAGGAGCTGCTTCTTATTGTTTGTATGAACGATAGTTACTTTCATTGAATATATTGATTAGGATGTTTGTTTGTTAACTATTAACTGTTAACTATAAACTCTTATCAGCGTTGCCCAAAGTTCGGTTGGTAAATTGGGCACTCGTTTCCCGTAGTACGGGCAATGGCTGCCCGTCACGTGTTCACCGGTAGCCCGTCACGTGTTTTCTGTGGGACCGCTAAAATGGCATGGCTGGAACATTTGGAGGACAGAGAAAAAGATTAGCTTTTAGTGAAATCAATCTCTTCTGAGAAATGGTCGAATTCAACATCTTTATATCCGTATCTGGCGAAGAGCTGTTTGATATATGCCTGTTGTTCCGGCAGGAGTTTCAGTTGTCCCAGTTTGTAACGGTAGTATTGTCCTTTGCTGCCGAGGTAGTCTCTCATTTCGGCGCGCAGTGCAGGAGCGTCTTTCACTTTCATTTCGGCAAAGAGTTTGTCGAATCCCCATGCCATTTTCACGACACGCAGCGGAGCGAAGTACTTGCAATTCCCGTTTTTCAGGGCATTTGGGAAGATGGCATCCCCTCTATCAGTCTTCTCGTTTTTATAGAGACCGGATAGATAGTGAATACATTTGTTTTTCATCGGACATGGTTCGGTGAAACAGTAGGTGATGTTGCTAGGTACGTTTCCGTACTCAAAAGCCTTTTTCAGTAATTCCTTTTCATCCATGTTTCTTAAGTATTAAGAATAAAACATTCTGTTTTACTAAACGCAAAAACATCCTGTTTATTGCCTTGCAAATGGTATTATTATCACTTCATAAAGCATTTTTTTTCGAGGCAAGCAAGAAATCATGATACTTCTCGCTAATTTATGATACTTCCATGATACTTCTCCCTTCATTTTTAGAGAAGTCTCATTCGCATAAAGTTCTGTGTATTAATGATATAATTCATATTCTACACCGAAAAATGAGACTTTGATACTTTTTTCAAGAAAAAAGATTTATACGTGCGTGTATTTGTTGGTTCTTTATCGCTTGAGAACTTCTTTCTAAATATCATTATAGCCTCATCCCTTTAGTTGGAAGAATCATGTTCCACAAATAGCTCTCCTTTTTACGATTGTGTCCCCTCACATAACTTTTTTCGAAACTTTTTAGCTAAAAGTTTTGTTGTTTCGTTTTTTTTCTATAATTTTGTAGGCAGTTAGCGATAGAAATGTGTAAAAACATGAAAATCGCAGTAAAAGTCTCGAACCACGCCGAGCCTTTCATATAGGTATGATCTTTATGATAGAGGAGAGTAGGGTGGGAAAGAGACACGACATATATAAGGCGCATACTTGGCGCTTTGTTCACGACTGATAGAAACTTCGCAACTTTCAGATACTGTCATGGACTTAGCAACGGTAGGTGTCTACGGGTGTGATTATATCACAGCCAATGGAGTATTGTATACCTATAATAATAGGTAAGATACTCCATGTGGTGGCGTATATCATATCGGCGTGGGCTCTAACGTTGTCTGTTCAGCAGTATCGGGCAATGCGAAGGCCTCTATCAGTGGGACAGACGACAGGCAGTTCCCACGCTTTTTTATGCTCGTTTTAAACTTAGTGCATGATATGCTTGATGATGGGAACCATCGGCAAGAAAAAATGTGCCATTATGGTGAGTGAGCATACATTGATAGCTAATTCTGGAATCCAAATCTTTACAATACCCTTGAGTATCAATACTCAAGAGAAGTTCAAGATGTGGTATCATGAATGGTATGATACTACAAATGGGGAATGGGTACTAGAGCCTGTTTATGAATTAAGAACTGAAGACGAATGTGTTTATTATAATAAGCAGAAGTTATATACTGGTGGATATTTAGCTGATCCTACCATTGAAATTGATGTCAACGAATTGAAAAACGATGGCATCACTCCTTTACGTATAGATGACGAGAATTGCCCTGGAGTAAGAGGTGATATATTCAATATTACGTTTACTGATAGAGACTGCAAACTGTCTGCATTTGAGAATGTTTGGCTTCCTTTGCCATATTTTTTTAAAAGAACTCCTAAAAGATTCAAGTTTGGACCTCTCAATTGGGCAAGAATGAAATTGATTCCTAAATCAGAAAGTAAAGGGGTTAAGCACTATGATGCAATTGTTGCTTTTGATACAAGAGCAAAATATGAAGTTACTGATGAGTACGATGAGTGTCCGGTTTTCCCAGATAAGTATCGTAACGATATGGATTTTGCCTTATGTAGTAATGAATTCTATTTAATGGATTATTGCACATCAGGTAAAAAATGGAGCTATATAGACGAATACCTATTGCATCTTGTACATCCAACAGTACAAAGAGTGTCGCAGGTTAAAGGAGCAAATGTTAGACGTACAGCGTATATTGCAACATATGCCTTCTTGATAAACTATCTCGTACAAAAGAATTTGCTACCAGTTATCAAACTTTATAAGGATGTAGATGTTGAGACAAAGGACGTTGACATGGTCGTCGATATTGGCAACTCAAAAACTACGGCTTTGCTTATAGAAGATAATACAAACTTCAACCAAGTTCGAAAATTGGAGTTGATTGATTATACGGATTTAGTTGTAGACAATGGCGATGGGTTAAAGGTAAACAAGCATGCAAATCCATTCGATATGCGTTTAGCTTTTAGAAAGGTTGACTTTGGTGATTTCGGTATAAAGGATGGCAAGCAATTTGTCTATCCAAGTTTGGTGCGTTTAGGAAAAGAAGCCAATACGCTCTTGCATTTAGCTACCAATAGTAATGACGAAACGGAATCTTTGTCAACATATTCGAGTCCAAAGCGATATCTTTGGGATTGGCGTCCAAGCAAAGAAGAATGGCAATTCCTGGTATTGAAGGGAGAAAAAGATAATCATATCTTGAATTTGCGTGGAATTACAAATCAGTTAAAGAGTGATGGTACTATAGATTTGAATGGAGAAAGTGGAAATACATATCATTATTCTCGTCGTTCTCTTATGACATTCTCTTTCCTCGAAATGTTGGCTCAAGCTCGTACACAGGTAAATTCAGAAGAATATCGTTCCAATAAGTTTGGATTTGGCAAGCCCAATATGCCACGAAAGATAAAGCGTATTATAGTAACATGCCCAACAGCTATGTCAAAAATAGAACGTGAGGCATTGGTTCATTGTGCTAAGGATGCTGTTGTATTGCTAGAAAATTCAGAATATGATAATCCTTCAGAAAACAAGACCCCAGGAAAGGCTGTTGAAGTCATTCCTGTAGTTCGATCGTTCAAAGACGAAGAAGACTGCTGGTATTATGATGAAGCAACGTGTTCTCAGCTCGTCTATATGTATGGAGAAGTTGGGCACAAATACAAAGGATGTTGCAATGAGTTTTTCAATCTTTATGGTAAGGTTGAAGAAGGAGAAGAGCAACCTTCTATTACTGTAGGTTCATTGGATATAGGAGCAGGAACTACAGACCTCATGATAAGTAAATATACTTATATTAAAGGCAATGTGACAACAATAACTCCTGAACCCAAGTTCTATGATAGTTTTTATTTCGCTGGGGATGATATAGTTTATGCCCTGATAAAGAATGCTATGCTACTTGATGAGGATAGTGCGTTCAGAAAGGAACTTAAAGATCTGTCGTTTGCAGAATATCGACAGAATATAAAGAATTTTTTTGGTAAGGACTACAATGGACAGACAGTTGCTGATAGGGTACTTCGCAAGAATTTCAATATTCAGTATTCCATTCCGTTGATGTGTTATTTTCTAGAACTACTCAAACGGGGGTGCAAGGATTGTAATGTGCGTTATGTCGATGTCTTTGCTGATTGTCCACCCAATGCATCAGTCATTTCTGAGTTTAAGGAAAAGCTTGGAATAGATATTACCCGACTGACTTGGCGCTTTGAACGGGATGCTATCTGTACTATTGTAAGGAAAGAAATAGAGCCTCTTTTAAAGAAGGTGGCAACTATAATGTACTCTTATGCCTGTGATGTGGTTCTGCTTTCTGGAAGGCCATCATCATTGCCTGTGATTAGAGATATATTCTTGAAGTATTATGCTGTATCCCCAAATAGGCTTATCACTCTTAATGATTATTATGTGGGTGATTGGTATCCTTTTGGAGAAAATACAGGTTATATTAAAGATGCAAAGACCATAGTAGCAATGGGTGGCGTTATAGGGCACTATGCTTCAGAATTTTCCAATCTCAATAAGTTCATCATCAATCTTGACTTGTTGAAGAAAAAACTCAAATCAACGGTAAACTTCATAGAAGCATCACGAGAAGGACAACCGATAGAGTACCTTCTGACACCAGACAAAAATCAGGGCGATTTGATGGTCAGCAGCGTGCCAGAGACCTTGAAAGTAAGACAAATCGGTATGGATTCGTATCCATGTAGAGCCTTGTACTCTATTGATTTCAATCGTCATAAGATGGCTGATAAAATCCGCAAACGAGCCATATTAGAGGGGCGCGAATGTCCTACAGATGCAAAAGTGATGGCTTTGGTTAAAGACTCTATAGATGCATTGAAAAAGCGTATGCCTTTTAAAATGACCATTGAACGTGATGTTGAAGATAAGGAAAAACTGTCAATTAGTGCTATTACGGATAAGAATGGCAATGATATAATGGACGGCAACCTTGAGATTCATATCCAGAGCCTTGGTGTAAATGAACAATATTGGTTGGATTCTGGTGAATTCGATTTCTAAAAAAGAACAATAAGATATGTTACAAGATATTGAGCAACATATAAATTTAGTTGAGAAGAGTATCGCTTGGGCAAAGGAGTACAATAAGGATTCCTTTCCTTACGATGTCTTCAAGGACTATCGCAGACAGTTGAAGCGAATACACAATGCTCTTAGCGATAACTGTTCTGCAGCAGCATATGGAGAGAGTCAGGTAGGTAAATCCTATCTGATGAGTAGTTTGTTGTCTTCTCCGGAAGCTCCATTTGTTATAACAAATGCAGAAAAGTCATTTAGTTTTATTGACGATATAAATCCGAGTGGAGGTAATAACGCTAAAGTTGAGTCTACAGGTGTAATTACTAGATTTACATTACAAAAGGCCAACAATCCAATGAAGGACTATGTAAAGATTCTTAATCTTTCGGTAGTTGATATCATTTTATTGTTGACAGACTCATACTATAATGATATTAAGATAAATCCAGATAATGTTCTGAAATATGATGATATTAATAGGCAGCTTGAACAGATGGGGGGATTATGGAATGCCCATATCATTCAGCAAGACAAGATAGAAGAAGATGACATCAAGGATATCTATGACTATATCCGTGATATTATTGGTAACGCTGCAACAGGAGTAATACAATCTAACTTTTGTAAGGTCGTTGCTCCGATAATTCAATACGTAGCATATGACAAATGGGTGGACATATTTAGCTTGCTTTGGAACAAAAATGCTGAAATAAGTCACTTGTTCAGTGTTATCATCAATGAATATAAAAAATTGAATTTCAATACGGAGGTTTATGTACCATTCGATGCTGTGCTCAGAGAAAAAGGTACATTATTGAAGATTGACTGGCTTGATACTGTGTGTGGCGTAAAGTCTGATACTGGTAACGATGTTATCTATACTGACGTATATGATGCGAGGGGAAACATTATTGCTCATGACTTTAACAAAGGAAATTTGTCAGCTCTGATAGCAGAACTAACATTTGAGTTGCCGCAATCATTGGCAAGTGATCGTAAGTTCTTGGAGAAAATAGATCTATTGGACTTCCCTGGAGCGCGTTCGCGTGAAAAGTTCAAAGAGGCTGATATTCATACCGTTTTGCCGAAAGTGTTGCGTAGAGGTAAGGTGGCGTACTTATTTAATAAGTATTCCCGTTCCTTAAAAATAAGCAGTGTTCTGTTCTGTCATCATAATGACCAGAAAGCTGAAGCTACTATTGGAGATACTATCAATAACTGGATAGAAGATAATATTGGTGCAACACCTGAAGAACGTGCCAAAATGTTGCTCAATACTAATGGTATTGCACCTTTATTCTTCATCGCAACGAAATTCAATATAGATCTTGAACGCACGAAGAGTGATAATTCAGACAATAAAGATCGACTGGCTATGCATTGGAATCGTTTTGATACCGTGTTTCCTGAAATAATTAAGCCAAATAGATGGCTTGATGAGTGGGTTGCAAGTGGAAATATGGGCTCTATAAAAGCTTTCCAGAATATCTATCCACTCCGTGACTTTTATTGGTCTGGTAAGAATGGTGTGTTTGATGGATATAGCGATGGAGTCATAAAATCGGAAGAAAAATCAGTCCACAAGTATGAAGACTATCCTGAATATTTTGAAGATTTAAAGGAAAGCTTCCTGCAAAATGATTTTGTAAAGAAGCATTTTTCCAATCCAGAACAAACATGGAGTGATGTAGCGACTGTTAACAATGATGGCTCAAAAGCAATCATCCGTAGCCTTGATACAATATCTGGCATTCTTGATGATGCTCGTAAACAGAAGTATCTTATGCAGCTTTTAAAAATAAAGCAAGAAATGTATAAGGCTTTGGCTGTATATTTTGAGCCAGAAGATAGTGAGGCAAAGAATGTAAAGGTCAAGCAAATAGCTAATGATATCAAACGCTCGTTAACATTCTCTGTAGGTTCAAAACCTGAAATATTTGGAAGGATTATAGATTCTCTGATGGTTCCCGTTGGTGATTTGCGTGATATTGCGTATGACATCATCATTTGCCACTCAGATGAACCAAAGGACTTCTCTATGATAAATTTCATTCGTATACAAGCAGGTATTGATGTGGCAGACAGCAAGCAAGTCAATATTCAGAAGTTGTGTGAACTATATGGCGATATTAAACTTATTGAACAAGACTTGAAAAAGAAAGGTTGCTCCGTAGAGGAAGTCGTTTCGGCAGAAACAGAGACGCTGACAACGATAGCAGATGTTGTGACTAAGCATATTATTGATTACTGGAAAGAGTTCTTACAAAAGCATGTTAAGCAATTGGAAGAAAATCTTCCTCATGCTGATGAAGTCGTATTCATGCTGACGGCATTACTCAAAAAACTTGGAGTAAAGAAGGTCATCTCAGAAAGAATCGACAGATATTGCAAAGTCTTCAGTCTTAACGAGCAACCTAATGCCATTGCTGATTATGCTTCGTTGACCCTTAACAACTTTGTTAGTTCGGTAGGCAGAAGCTATATGGATGATAATGATGTTGAGGCAATACGTACAAAGGCAGAAAAATGTCATGTGGTCGTAGATTTGAGTCCATCCGCATGGAATGTTGTGCGCAAGCCACAATCCCTGGTGACAACTCTTTCTGCTTTCGATGATGCTGCAAACATAGATAATGTTAGCATGGAAACTCTCATGAAACTTCCTCTTTGGGACAACTTCCAACGTTGGGAGCATCTTGTAACCATTGGTTTGCTCTATGCTAGTGATATCTCTCATGTTGATCCTGTGGCAAATGCCAAAGTGAGAGCTCTTCTTGAAGAATGTGAAACTTTATATAAAGATTAAGTTAATGGCTGGATATACTTTCAAAGGAAAACAGAGGCTTTGTTATACGGAAGTTTCTGATTTTACAGACTTTCAAGGGGTTGGTCATGATCCCTTGTATAAACGTTTTGACAGCGTAATGAGCGTTGTCAGGAAGGTTGTTGCGCCAGAATATCAGCATTTTCTTGCTACCCCACAATATGTAGAGGAGGAAGACCAAATATGTTGGCATATTGACGAATGGAAAGAACATCCTCATAAAATTGTCGATCTTACGGGGAAAGAACGGGCGAAATACGAAAGTATTAAAGAAGAGACAATAAAGGCTTACCGTAAGGCTGCACAGGATTGCGATGGTGAAGACTTGATGATTATTGCTGGTGCAATTCGTTATCTTCATGATGATAGTATTTATTGTTGTGATGGAAAAGTTTTTGTCGTAGCATGGGGAATGACTCCTGATACACATCAGCATAAAATCATTGGCTCTGTCATTCATGAGTTTGATATGGTGAAAAAGTATAAGATAACTTTTGATGCCAATATACATGGAGTGCTTGTTGATAAATTAGACAAGTCTATGACACGTCCTGAAGGCTTTGTTCTGTCTGAACGAGATTTACCTAAAGTGTCAGCCAATGAAGGCTGGCTATTTAAAGGTTGGATGCCATCGCCTATTGGTGTGACTGTAAATTCTGACTTGAATTTTGTTGCGACGTATGAAGAAATTGTCAAAACGATAGTTGATGAATCTCCTACTGCTTCTATTGAAGAACCGATAACTCCTGATGAGTGTGAGCAACCCCAAAAAGAGGAATCCAAGTTTTACGCTTGTAACTTTGTTGCTGGTGAACATGGTAAGACTGAAGGTGTTGCCTCTTTCTGCAAGCAAGAAGGTGAAAGAATATCTGACTTTGAAATTCCTAAGGTAACACCCATGCAAGGATACGTGTTCAAAAGATGGATTCCGTCTCCACACAATGTCTTAATGGATAGTAACAAAACATTTACGGCAGAATATTCACGTATTCCATTGTGGCGTCGTTTTAGGACATGGTTGGCTGGTCTATTTTTAGGCAGGGGATGCTTTAAATGGTTACTTTGGTTGTTACTGACATTGTTGATAATAGGCCTGTTGCTTTTCTTGCTGAGATCATGTGAAGGATGTAGCGGACATCATGAGGAAAATGGTGTAGTTCCAATTGACAGTGTTACAACTTCCAACGGAAGGGTTATTGATGATAATGGACGGATTAGACCTATAACTGGCGATGACGGCAAATTGCCTGACCAGGGAAGTGTTGTTGCCCCTGTAACAGGAGAAAATGGAGAAGAAGTCCCAATTATTCGTCAACCAGGTGTGCCAAATACGATAGCTAATCGTCTGTTCTTGTTCATGGAGGACGAAAAGGACAACATTGAATCTTTGGCACAAGACTTCAAGAGAGCCTATTCTGAAGAGAAATACTCCATTATAGGATATGACAAAGAGGTGAAGTTGTTGGTGGTTCAGATTCCTGAGAATGAGCGAGACCAAATTCGTCAAACGATAAACTCTAAAATACCGAATCATAAGTTCTTGGTTTTTGACGAAGAGATATATGAGTTGAATGGTCATGTGAGTACCTCTACGGAAAAACAAGGCTGGCACTTGGACGCAATTCGTCTGAAACAAGGGTGGAGCATAACTAAAGGTTCGTCTGATGTAAGGGTTGCAGTTGTTGATGATGGAATTGAAGCCGGACATCCAATGTTTAAAGGGCGTATCGTGGATGCATATAATGTGTTTACCCAAAATAACCGTCTTAGTTTAGGGCAAGGGCATGGTACACATACAGCGGGACTTGCGGCTGGTAGTGCAGACTATTATAATAAAGGAGCGTCCGGTGTTGCTCCGAATTGTAAACTGATGCCGGTTCAGGTTTTTGACAACAAACAATGTCCGTTGTCAGCTCTTATCGCAGGAACGATGTATGCGATTCATCATGGAGCGGATGTAGTAAACCTGTCTGTAGGTCCTTCTTTCAAGGGGCTAAATCAATTGCCTGTAGAGCAACAAAACGAAATAGCCAAGCGGCAATTTAAAAATCTAGAAAAGCTTTGGGCTAGAGTTTGTGCTTTGGCAGCCAAGAAAAACTGTATTCTTGTATTTGCTGCCGGCAATGATGACATTCTGTCTAGTATACCTCCTGAGAACAGAAATGCCTCATCTATAGTCGTGGCAGCTGTAGATAAGAACTTGTATCCAACAGACTTCACGAACTATGGTCCGTGTTCAGATATATCGGCACCAGGTAAGGGTATTTATAGTTCGTATCCGCATGGCGATTTCAAGTCCTTTGACGGAACTAGTATGGCTGCTCCGATAGTATCGGGTACCATTGCTCTCATGAAGTCAATTAAGAAAGACTTAACTGTGGAGCAAGCAAGGAATGTCCTTTACAAAACAGGCTCAGATGTTTATGGCTTCATGCCGCCGATGGTATTGGTTGACAAAGTTCTTGAAGGTGTCAAACGGGGAGATTTTAGTACTCCTACAGAACGGACAATGAAGACTGTACCAGATGGAGCTGGAGATAAATCTGCAGCGAATCGAGCTTCTCCAATTTCTAAAGCCCCAGTGGAAAATATTGCTTCTCCACCACGGCAGAAAGAAGATGAGACAGATTACGATGCTATTCGTAGAAAAATAGCTGAGTATAAAAGAAAAATAAGTGAATTGGAAAAATTATTACCGTAAAAAGTAAACAATATGGATGAACAGTTAAAATTTTCATGGGGGCATATTATAGCATTTCTTGCTCTCATATTTATAAGTTATATAACTTTCGTAGGAGTGGTTTATCGGACTGATGGTGACTTTACGAAAGCAACTGTAACAATGGCAGTAGTAGACATCGTCTTGGTAGTAGTGTTTATCGGTTCCCAAATGGCTAAGGCAACGGCGCACAAAATTTCTAAAAAAATTTGGTTGGAGCGAATTGGTATTTGTACTTCTCCTATCATATTTTTAGTATGTATGTTGCCGTATTTCCATTTTTGGACAGTCCATAGTCATAATGATGAGATTGTAATTAACTTTACAAATGCCATTAAGGCTTCAAACCAGATGTTTGTAGATTATGATGATTATGCAAATAAGCGTATCAGCAATTATCAAAATATGCTTGAAAGGGTAATCTCTAATAGAAGTATTCATCCTGAACAATTTATTGCTTGTGGTTTTAGTGAAGGAAAAGAACAAATTCAAAAAGAGAATATGGTGAAGACATTGCGTTTACAACTTTTGTCAAATAACTATGATTCTTTGAAGGTTTCTGCAAATAGCTGGATAGAGTCTTCGAGTGAAGGTGCTAGTACTTGGAATGTCTTTTTGCTTGGTAATACAAAAGAAATAAAATCTGCTATAAAGAATTGGAATCACCAATTATGTGAGTTCTCTGAAAAGAAATTGTCTAATGAGGAGTTTCTTGGCAACGAAACTGTGACTTTTGGCGAGTCTAGTCGAAGTCTTGTAAAAGTAGAGAAGGGATTGGATGATTTGACGGACTTATTTACTCAAAAGTCATTTCCTAACCTGATGGCAATAGTAACAGCTGTTCTTTTGTATCTAGCGATGCTTTTTCCATATATTCTGCAAGATCGTCATACCAAAAGTACTTATAGGTTTTGGGGGATGGAGAAAGGGTATAGTAATAAAAATAGTGGCATTGATATCAGCATGTCTCAAGGTGAGCACTCGGTTACAACGAAACCGAAAGAGAATAAAGTTGATGATTATGAATCGTTTACTCTTTAAAATATAATCTTATGAGTAGGAAAAATGATATTTTGACAAATCTTAGAGAATATAGTTCAGACCAAATTGCTGAGGCTATAAATGATGGAGTGGTTACCATGTATGAACTAAGTAAAAGTGGTAACCTCACTCCTTTGATGCGCAAGCGTATCGAGGAGAAGTTGTCTACTGGTTCTTCTGCTACGTCGAATGAAGAAACCAAACGATCACAAGATGATAGGCAATTGTCTGATGTTGAAGCTTCTGTAAACAAAGTAGGAGCACTCTCTAATGAAGAAACTGAACATGAAAAAATAACTGTTCCTGAGATTGTTATTCCTGAGGCCGTTATTGCACCAATGGATCAAACGGTGGAATGTGCAACTAATATTGAAGGGCAAGAACAACCTGTCTACAATGAACAACCTTCAAATAAAGGCATGTTTAAACGGCCATTCTCTTTTCATGGTCGCATTAGAAGATTGGAATATGGACTTTCTATCCTTCTATTCTATCTTTATGCTATAGTGGCTGGATTTGTTTTAGGGCTGATAACAAATGGAAATTTTAGTGAAGGTGCTATTTATGTTTGTTTGATACCTGGTTATTGGTTTTTATGGGCGCAAGGTGCAAAACGATGCCATGACAGAAATAATACTGGTTGGTATCAAATAATCCCTTTCTATGTATTCTGGATGCTATTTGCAGATGGAGATGAAGGAGAGAATGATTACGGAGATAATCCAAAATGTAAGTAATAATATAAAATGATATAAAAATGCCGAATAAACAAGCTATAATTGAAAATGTAGATATGTATTCTGCTGATGAATTGGTGAAATATATCAAGGCTGGTATTGTGACATTTGAGGAACTATGTGATGAGACCGAAGGATATTTTTCTGCTTCTGTTCGTAAACAAGTTGAGAAGAAACTTGCAGGATCAGAAGAAGATGAATGGCAAATAGCCAAGTCTTCTAACTCAACGGAAGTTTTGGAACACTTTCTTGCTACCTATCCTTTAAGTGTTCATCGAATGGAGGCTCAACAGTTGTTGGAAAGTTTGGAGTGTAAAGTATCTCGAAACGAAGCTGAATCTAATTGGGAAACTATTGATAAAAATAGTTGTGATGAGTTGAGACAGTTTTGTGAAAGATATCCTAACGATGTACATTGTAAGGAGGCTAAGCGTAAGATAAATCAACTTATACGTGAGCAATATATTTGTATTGATATAGTATCTTTAAAGGAACGAATTAAAGAGATAGAAACAAGTAAAGAAATCAACAAGAATAAGTTGATTTACGAAAAAGTTGTGGGATATTTGGATAGAGGCAAAATTTCTCATGTTGATTTTCTAAAGTTGATTGAGGCTGATCATAACATTTTTGGGGCTGAAACATTAAATCGTTTCATAGATGAAGGTGTTTTGGCTTTTGATGAACTGGGTAATCTTGGTATAGATAACCGTTTTATTCAGAGTCTTGCAAAAAATAAGCATCCACAAGATTTTGCCCTTCCTAATAGAAAACTTGAGAAGATAAATAAGCTTTCTACAGAAGTCTACTTTTGGGGGATACCTTCTTCAGGAAAAAGTTGCGCTTTAGGTGCAATACTTAGCGTAGCGAATAATGGTCATGTGGCTAAAACAATGATGAAAGATAATGATTGCCTTGGCTATGGTTACATGAATCGTTTGAGCTCTTTATTTACAGTGGGAGATGTAAGTCTTGTGCCTGGTAAAACTCCTACGACTGCAACTTATGAGATGGGGTTCGATTTGGAGGATGAAGAAGGAAAAGTACATCCTTTGACTTGTATGGACTTAGCTGGTGAGTTAATGAGATGTATGTATCGTTCTGATGCAGGAGAAAATTTGTCTAATGAGGAACTTGATACATTAGACATTTTGACCAATGCTCTTATTGATCCTAAAACAAGAACACAGAATAAGAAAATCCATTTCTTTGTTATGGAGTATGGGGCAGAGGATAGAGAATATGATGGATTAAGACAAGATGTTTATCTTAATGGTGCTTTGCAATACATCAAGAGAACTGGTATATTTAAGGATGATACTGTTGCAATCTATATCCTTATAACGAAAGTAGATAAAGCTCATGCTCGTTCTGGACAACTAGGTTCAATTCTGAGAAATTACATATCTGAGAATTATGGTGGCTTTTATAATGGTTTGGTGAAAATTTGTAAGGATTATGAAATAAACAATGGTATTGTTGAGATAATACCTTTCTCTCTGGGGCAAGTTTGTTTTCAAGACTATTGCCTCTTTGATGAAAGACCGGCAGCTAACATTGTGAGAAAGTTGTTGGAACGTACTAAAGGTTTTAAGAATGATCGTATTCATCGTGGACTAAATTTCTTTAAAAAATGAATAAGTTAGGATTTGCTATAAAAGTTGTAAGTGATGGTGTTTATGAACCTCTCGTGTGCAACAAAGGTTCGTGGTTCAAGAAAGTAATTGACCCACGACACTATTTACGTATGTTCTCTGGTTTGGTAGGAACGGAAAATGTTGTGACAGCTATGTCTTTTAGTGAGTATGGCTGTTATATTATGTTGCTGCGTGATATTCCAGGACATGCTGGTGATTGTTTAAGTGCTTGGCTCTTTGTTCCATGTAATATAGATATAGATGATGAGCAAGTTATGAGGGCATACCATTATGCTAAAAGTATACTTGCTCAATCAAGTATTGAGGCTATTGAAAATGAAGCACATGATTTCTTTGACAAAGAATATCCAGTAAAAAGTTATTGTAGCCAATATGCTCCATCTATAGGAGAAAAATTAGGTTTGCGCTTTGTGAATGGGGAAGGAGAACTTTCCGAACTACTTGGCAAAAAACGTTATCAAGAATATTATTCACAGTTTAAGGCTGTTTTTATTTTGGATAGAAATGCTGAGATTCAAGTGAATGCAGAAGGTGCACCGTTTTTTGGTGATTTGACAAAACAACCATTAGAGGAATATTGTGTTCTTGTGCCTCCAACAGCTAGTGAGCTTTCTGTGATGGGACAAGGCGCTAAGGTGGTATTTCGAAATGGTAAAACTTTTGACTCCCCATTGTTTGTAAAGAAAGGAAGTCGGGTAGAACTTTATGCTCGTCGTGATAGTTTTGAAGATGTCGCTTTAAAACCTATTACGATAGATACTGATGTTGTGCCATTTCCTCATGTTGGTTATTTGAATTGGAAAAAGACTATCAGCAAGTCTTTTTTTGATATTCGCAATCATGATGGGAAAAAAGTAGAGGCTGATAAAATTATAGTGGTAGGTTACGATGTTGTACAGCAACAAGTTTCTTTGCCAGAGGAAGAATGTCGCCATGCTAAGGTACAAATCTCTGCTTTTAAGTATGAACCTTGGGAAGCAACAATAGACTTTATAAACCATCAAGAGAAGCAGAAAATTACATTGCATAGAGCTGAGGGACAAGCTAATTATGCTATTATCCTAGCAAATGGAAAAGAGGCAGAAATGACATTGAAGTCAAAGTATTTCGATGGATTAGGTGAGTCTCCTTTAGAGGGATATTCTTGCGAGGGCAGAACATTGTATGCAAGTTTTGGATATAAAATAAAGTATTGGCTTTATGGATTACTTTCGGCAATAGTTCTTGCAATTCTTATAGCAGGATTTACTGTTTTTGATTCTTATATGGACAATAAAGAATTCCAATTTGGGTGGCCTCCAATAGTAGAGAAAAACGTACAACAACCAGCTGATGGTGACGTATCTTATGAAGAACCATCTGATTCTATTTCGGCTATAACATATTTAAATGAACATGATAAATGGTCCAAAGCTGTAATGGATACTTTGGATGCATTGCCAACAGGTTTGTATGATTGCTTAAAGCAATATCGTCTTGCAGATTTGGCAAATATGACTATTGATAGTTGTGAGCAATTTAATAAAATAAAAGAAGTTGCTAAAAAGGCAATGGATAATGGTGTGCAAATGTCAAAGGATTATGATGATTCTCCCGATAGTACAATAACGGTTATGAATTGGATTAAAAAAGTACAGAACAAAATAGATCATAAATCTAAAACTGCTGGTTTCTCAGAACTTGCAGATAAGCCAATCACGACAAGTCTGCCTAAAAAATAAGGTGCGTGAAACAAAGCAGAATAGAGCCCAAAAAGGCAATTCTGTTCAAAGTAAGGAAAAGTCAGTAAAAGATAAAAAGTCATTGCTGAAATCTGATTCCAAAAAGTCTTCAATTCCAAAACAAAGTGATTTGTAATGAATAAGTTAGTGAAAATTACATTGCTGATAGTCGCTATAATTGTGGCTGTCAGCGGTGTGATGGCATATTATAAGACTGTAGTCTCACCGCCATCACGCATGAGTTTTAAAAATCAATATGTTGCTGCTATAAAAAATGATATAGCAGATGTAAAGAAACTTTCAACAATAAATGAACTTGATTCTTCATTTGTGGCAATAACGCATGAAATTAATTTTATGTGGAAGGATTCCTTGTTACAAAGCAAAGAACAAGATGAGTTGTTGGAATCATTTGCTGTTCAATATATTCCCAAATTTGTAACAGCCTGTGATGAGAAGTTCTCAGCTACGGTTTGGAGTGATATTGCGTTAAAGCAAATGTCTGCAAAAATTGCACAATTACGTTCTTTGAAAACGACAGATGGTTCCATTATTGTTGGTGGTGAAGCTAATAGCTCTTTAAGTAAAATTCAAGATGTAATTTCAAATTATTATGCAGCAAAAAATGCAGCAGCTAATACTGGTTATACCAGTTTGTCAGATGCAAAGGTCAAGATTGCAACCGCAAAGAAGTATGCTTCAATGTCCCCAATAAATAATTGTGTGACATTGGTAAACCAATTAAATTCAGTAGCGACAAGGTTAGAGCAATCTCATTTTGCCTATCTTGTGGGACAGGTGAACCTCTTGCGTAATTATTACAACTATACTCAAAGTTCTTATGATGATTTAGCTCTGAGAATTTCAGCTAAATTGGAGGAGTATAAGAAAAATGCTAGAAGCGTTTATGGGCATATTTCTGACATTTCTTCTTTAGAACAAAGAGCTGGTGAATTATATGGTAATGCCCAATTTGGTAATGAAAATGTTAATTATGATGCGTTATAAAAATGAGTAAGATTAAAATTATATTGATTTTGTTTATTATTTGTTTTTCTTGCAACACAATGGCTCAGAAAAATAAGAAAAAACTGTCTAAAGATACTATAGAGGTGTCTTCGAATATAGATTCTTTTGTAGAAGTTAGCGAAGATTCTAATAAAGAAAATGAAATAGATAGTTTGAAAAAAGTAATATCTATATTGAAATCTGAAATACAAGAACAGATTGAGATAAATCAACACTTAAAGGATAGAATTTTGTTTGCAGACTCTTGTTTTTTGAGAGTCTCAAATGATTGTTTTAGAAAAAAGTATGATAAGGTGAGAGTTGATGAAGCTATTGTGAATTTTGGTAGGATGTATTCACCACAGTTACAGAAATCATTTACTCCATTGAAGTTTTTACTTGAGAATTATGGAAATTATTATAAAGAAATAGTTGAGTTGTTTGGGCAAATAGAAAATGATAAGGGAATGGCAAATCCTTTTATTGGTGGTCGTGAAGCCTCGTCTAATATTGTAAAAATTAAAACTACAACTTACTATAAAAAAGTGTATTTTGCAAACTGGACAATAATGTATTTGAATGATGTAATAGATAAGGCTATTGCTCGTTTAAAAAATTATGATCCAAAGCAACACAAAGTAATAAAATTGACAGATTTATTGAAGTAGCTTATGAAAAAGATATTATTCTTTTTGTGTTTTATGTTTGTAGTATGTGTCATGAATTTAGAGGCTGGAATAGTTAGCTCTTCAGCGAAGAGTTTCCAGTTTGATAAAAGTGCTATGATACAGCAAAAAATTAAAAAAGCACAAGCGTGTATCAATAGTGGGCAGTTTGCAACTGCTGAAACATTACTTAGAGGTGTATTGAAATTGGCTCCAGGTAATAGACATGCAAAGGCTTTGCTCGTTTCTTGCGAAGAAGGAGTGAAAAAACAAAAAATGAAAGAATTACAAGCGTTTAATGATGCATGTAGTCAAGCTACACCTTTTGCATTGCAATCGTTTATTTCAAAATATCCTAAAAGTGAAAAGGTTAATGATGCAAAGAACCGATTGCAGGATTATAAACTATGGCATGTGGCAAGTAGCAAAAATACTTTAGATGCTTACAATGATTATCTCTCAAAGTCAGTTTTAAAGGCTTATCAAAATGAGGCTTATATTGCAATAAATAAGTTGAGTGAAGAAAAAGAGTGGAATAATTGTAAAGATGGTACTAATGAGGAAAAAATTTCTGCGTTTATAACACTTTATCCTAATTCTGTTCATGTTGGACAAGCTAAATACTTTTTAAATATTATTCGTGGTGAGAAAAATTATGCATCAGGGTATAATTATACTGCTTATGAATATTATAAAAATGCAGATGCTTATAAAACATTGACAGGTGTACCTGCTATACATTATCAAGAGTTAAAAGAAGCTCGTGAATTGTCAGAAATACTACAAAGTGAAAGTGAGACTAAAGTTAGTGCTTTTTTACAGACCCTGCCTTATAATAGCGTACATCGAGATGAAGTATCAAATCGATTAGCTATTTTAAAGGCTACAAATCTTACTTTGTTTTCATCGAAGTATAGTATGGATGATGCAATGTCTTTTGCCAAAGATTCACAAACAAGAGCAATAGTTAAGCAATATATAGATAGTGTAAAAAATATGCGTAAGTCATATGAAAAAAGACAAAGAGCACTATCTAGACAAGAATGGTGGGAAGATAGAGTTTCGGTAGGTTGGAACATTGTTCATGTGGATTATCTTAATGATTGCATGGGGATAGGTTCTGGCATGAAACTAAAATTAGGAAAATGGAGTGATGCTATTAATTTTATTGTAGGTATAGAATACTCGTATCATCTTTATATTAATCCTGACTATGATGACTATAGTTATGATGAAGATGAAACGTATCCTATAGCTCATCAAATAAGCATACCTGTTGGCCTTCGCTTTAATACTTTTAGCTTGGGCTCAAAATATAAGTTGTTTATTGGATGTAATGCTGTATTTGGTTTTAATATTGCTTGTGGGGATGATATCCTTAAAGAGGTAGTAAATAAAAATAATATAGCGGTAGATCCACAAATAGGAGTTGGTTCTAGATATTTTGATTTTGGAATATACTATATGCAATATCTTGATCGTAATCCTTTACTTAAATATGTGGAGTCAAAGTATAATCAAAGAATAGGTGCATTTTGTACTTGGTATTTCTAATTGTTGATAATATTAAGGTATGAACAAAATTTTATTAAGGGTGTTGATAATTGTTGCAATTGTTGTTCTTGTGTTGATTGGTAGTCTATGTGCGTTGCGGATTTATCATGAAATTAATGTAAAAAAAACTAAAAATGTTTTCGCTGTACCTACAACCAAAGTGAGTGAGACTGTAGATAGCATGTCTTTTAAAAAAGAGCATAGAAATGAAGCCGAATTAGATAAATCAGTTGTTACTTGGAAAAGTACAGAGTTTGGTTTTCGTTGTATGGCTAATATGATTCAGAAGGAAATTTTTGAAGAAAATGTGCCAACAATATTTTATGTATATGTAAATGGTGTTTCAGAATTAAGTTATTCTACAATGGGGTCTTGGGCTGTGACGGATTTTCCTGCAGTAGAACAATACATTGCGCCAGGGACAACAATTGCAAATATTACATACAAAAATATAAAGAAACATATTTATTCGGGATATGCAAGTGATGGCCGAATTTTCTATCTCAAAACTCGTGTTTTAGATGGAGGTGAAGTCGAGCATTTAGCAGTTCTTTGTCTATTATATGAAAAAAATGCCGAAAATGATAATATGCCGCTTATTGAAGAAGTAAAAAATAGTGGAATATGAAAGATAGCATTCGGTAATTTGTAAGCAAACTTTTATGGCGCTCGCTTCGGGGCTGCGTATGAATTTCATTCAGTGAAGCATGGGGACTTCGATATATACAAAGAGCCTTGTTTTACGGATGATACGGTTATGACCTTGGCTGTTGCGAAATGGCTGACGAGTGTTCCTGAATCTATCATCTCATATTTCGAAGCAGATAGTTATACTTCAGCTATCCGTAATGCCATCTCTCTTGGTGGTGATGCAGATACTATGGCGTGTATGGCTGGTGATGGATGATTTTACGATTTGTTGGTTGTATGAATAGAAAAAAATGGAAAATGAAACTATAAAAGAAAGATTCCTCGGCACAATCTTCGGACAAGCTGTAGGAGATGCCTTGGGACTGAGCACGGAGTTTATGTCCAAGCAAGAGGTGAATCGTTTTTATCCTAATGGGATAGAGGACTATTCACAAATCGTGCAGGATGATCATCGTCGTCGTTGGCAAAGAGGCGATTGGACTGATGATACCGACATGATGCTATGCATCTTAGATTCCTTTGTGGCTTGTCAAAAGGTAGATATTCTTGATATTGCCAGAAGGTTTAAGGAATGGATGATGAACGGGGGTATGGGAATTGGCCGGCATACATATAATGTAATGGCTCTTGGCGACTATACTTCGAATCCACAGAAGGCTGCAGAGATTATCTGGAAAATGGGAAAGAAAAAAGCTGCAGCTAATGGGGCTGTCATGAGAACTTCGGTGGTAGGGCTTCTGAAGGAAAATGTGGTTAATAATGCTGAGAATATCTGTAAGCTAACTCATTTTGATCCTCGCTGTGTGGGCTCTTGCGTTATCGTTTCTTCTATCATACATGCTCTTGTCTTTGAAGACAGGATATTGGATTATGAAGAGGTGATTGGCATTGCCAAACAATATGATGAACGAATCGTTCCATTTGTTGACTTGGCATATCATGAAGGTCTGGATTCTTTGTGTCTGGATGATGAAAAGAGTATGGGATATACGCTCAGAACTTTAGGGGCTGCCCTATGGGCTTATTGGCATGCGACCTCGTATAAAGAGGGTATTCTGAAGATTGTTTTATCAGGAGGAGATGCGGATACAAATGCAGCAGTAGCTGGTGCTATCCTGGGTGCTAAATTTGGAATATGCCATATTCCTGTAGAATGGAGAAATGGTCTTCTCCATGCTTCTATGCTCCATGATAAGGTGCAGAGTTTCTGGAGGTATGCTATCAAGGGGAAAGGGATGAAAAAAGCTTGGATATGCTAAGATCATAGTTTTTTCTTAGTAAAAGTTTTGTGGTTTCGAGATTATTTCTTATTTTTGCAATCGATAATGACAAAAAGCAATTGGTGTATGGATAAAGATACAGTAGAATTCGCAACGTATTGCATTGGTAACTTGTCTCGTCGATTAGGACTGAATGCTAGGGATGTATACGAAAGATTGAAGACATCTGGTATACTGAATGGGTATATTGTACCAAGTTATGATGTGCTCCATACTTTTGGTAAGGAATATTTGATGGAAGACCTCATAGATTATATGAGGGAGAAAGGAGTGTTGAATTAATATGAGAGTTTATCATTCTTCATCTGTTAGAGTGGAGCATCCAGATCAGCATGATGCAGGATATCATGCTATATTGGAAGCAAAGTATGCTCGAATCATTGAAGAAATCAGTAATATGTATTCTATCTCCTTAGATGAGGCAATGGATATGTTCTATCATTCTGATACTATGCAGCTGATGGAGGAGGGTGTTGCCGACTTGCATTGCCGTAGTGACAAGTATCTTGCCGAGGAAGTGTGGCGAGAGCGGAATTCACAAGAAGTATGATGAGTAGAACTCAACATTCATGTTCCCTTTTATCTAGTTCGTCTAAAAAGTCGTCGAATGCATAGTCTTCGTGTCTTTCTATTCCTGCGGAGGATTTGCTTAATGAGTTATAGGATAGAGGTTGCACCTGAGTTTGCCCGTAGATTGAAGAATTTAAGTAAGCGCAGTCTGCATTAGAGTATAATAACGCAGAATCCTGCCGGCATCATTGCCAGCAGGATTTTTTTGTATCAGCCCAGGCTATTCATCTTCTGTAATGATTTCTAAATCTTCAGCTATTTTCTTCAGTCTGTCTCTTATCCTCTTTGCCAAGGTTGGTGGCTTTTGCTGAATGACAGGCTTTGGGGGCTCTTCTTCTACGACTGGAGATTCTTCTGTCGGAGCATCGGGGATGAGTGGGGGCTGCTCATCATCAGGGATGTCTGTAGATTCTGTGTTTGAGGACTCTGTAGGAATATCCTCTTTTGGGGAATCTTCTTTTCCCTGTGATTGGAAGTTGTCACGTATCGGATGATAAAGCTTGTCGATAATTCTCTGGTAATCATCTTCATCCTTGGTGGTTGTGACAGGATTGTCCTGAATTTCATCTGCCAGTTCGTTGTTGAGACCTGTTGCCAGAATGGTGACTTTGGCATCCTCATCCAGACTGTCATCATCTGAAAGACCCCAAATAACCTTGATGTCAGGATTCAATTCATCGAAGAAGGCATCTATCTCTCGCATTTCTCTAACGAAGATAGGGTGCTTGCTGGAGGTATAGATGTTGAAGAGGATGCGCTGTGCATCGCTCAGCACCTTGTCAGCCTTCCATCTATGAGTTGCTGTAAATAGAAGTTTCTTTTTATCTGGATATTATAATTCTTGCAAAGTTTTTTTTGGCTATATTGCCACTTTTTCTTCGCAGCATACGAAATTTGTGGTTATTTATAGCAGCTCTCTTGCTATCCAGGCACAGGCTTCGGCATCTGCCAGGGCATTGTGATGCATGGTGAGGTCGTAACCGCAATAGGCGGCTACGGTCTGGAGCTGATGGTTGGGGAGGAGAGAGCCCAGCTTTCTTCGGGAGGCTCGGCAGGTGCAGTGGAATTCGTAGTCGGGATATTCCATTTGGTACATCTGGAATACTGCCTTCAGGCATCCTTCGTCGAAGGGGGCATTGTGGGCTACCAGGGGCAGACCCTCTATCTTGGGCGCAATCTCAGCCCAGACTTTCGGGAAGACATCTGCATTCATCGTGTCTTCCTGGGTCAGGCCGTGAACCCGGGTGTTCCAATAAGAATAATACTCCGGTTCGGGCTTGATGAGGCTGTAGTAGCTGTCTGCAATCTCGCCATCCCTCACTATCACAATGCCCACCGAGCAGACACTTGTACGCTGCTGGTTGGCCGTTTCGAAATCTATCGCTGCAAAATCTTTCATCGAATTATCATTTTTGTGCCTTATATATTATGGTGTTACTCTGAGGAAATATAGGCTATCCTATTTCTCCTATCAGCCATCTTAGGGCATTGATTCTCTTGATACCGTTGTAATCGGCAGTAGGGTCTTCATCAAGTGTAAGGATATACTTAGGATATTGGTCATTGATCTGCTGCAGAGATGCCAATTCACGTTTTAAGGTAGTCCCATCTCTAACGGTAGCAGCTACCTGATAATACGTGATATTGTTTTCATCAATCGCTACAAAATCTACTTCCAGATTATCCATCTTTCCTATATATACTTTCTGCTGGCGATGGAGTAGTTCCAGATAAACGATGTTCTCCAGGATGCGGCCGGCATCGAATGAGCGGGAACCTAGGAGCATTCTTCTCAAACCGATATCTACTAGATAATATTTACCCAATGTCTTGAGCAGCTGCTTACCCTTGATGTTGTATCTTTTGGTTTCATATACGAAGAAGGTTTCGCAGAGTGCGGTCAGATATCGTTCTACGGTTTTCTGGTCTATTTTTCTTCCATCGGCAGTCATGATGTCGGCTATGCGCTTGGTGGATAGGATGTTGCCGATATTGTCGGCTGTGAAACGGATAACGCTTTCCAGCATCATGACATCGGGTAACTTCTTCCTGCTCATGATATCCTTTACTACAATGGTGTTATATACGCCATTCAGGTAGTCGCTGATTTCTGCGGGAGTATCCAGTTCAAGGGTATATGGAAAACTGCTCCTTGTGATGTAGTCTGTATAGGCTTTGGGAAGATTGTCGGTTCCTCCGATACCTTCAACATACTCTCTGAATGAAAGGGGAAGCATTGCGATTTCCACATATCTTCCGGATAGTAACGTGGCGATTTCGCTTGACAGCATATAGGCATTCGATCCTGTAATATAGAGATCTACCGTTGGCTTCAGGTTGAGGCTGTTGATGATGTCTGGGAAATCTTCCACATGTTGTATCTCATCAAAGAAGATATAAGTCATCTTGTCTTGATGAATTAATGGCTTGATATAAGCGTATAAGTTATGTGGATTACGAAGCTCATAGAAGTCGTAATCCTCGAAATTGAGATAGATGATTTGGTCGGCACTGACACCTTGCCTCTTAAGCCAGTCACGATAAATCTCCATAATGGTGGATTTACCGCAACGGCGAATGCCGGTTATCACTTTGATAAGAGACTTGTCTTTGAAAGCGATCAGTTTATTGAGATATTCCGTTCTTTCTATTCGTTTCATATCATTTCATTGCTCTTTGATTATATATTTGCTGCGAAGATACTATTTTTTTAGGATAAATCATCCTAAAAGTAGAATATTTAAGAAAGTTTTAGGATGAATCGTCCTAAAACTTTTGAAACTAGAGAAGTTTTAGGATGAATCGTCCTAAAACTTTTTATCTATCTGTCTTATACGTGAAAAAGTTGTCACCTTTAGGATGGTTAAACTAAATTTGTTACTATCTATTTTTTGTATCACTAAATGAGTTACGCATTTTTAATTTTATCACTATATGGGTTGTCAGCGAATACCCATTATAC
>OOCM01000463.1_pt1 | contig 40275 bp, 38 predicted proteins | sample 1671111 | NCBI WGS metagenome assembly OOCM01 (sample SAMN06348123, study PRJEB24527) | human gut metagenome | biome: human gut; feature: ankylosing spondylitis patient; material: feces | host: Homo sapiens | place: China | collected 2015-10 | reverse complement strand
AGAGCCTTACAGGCGCATAAGAGGAACCACCGGCTATGCCGGTGGGGCCCCATTTCATACGGCAGACTGCCGCGGGAACCATCTTAGAAATACCGAGATCAGTGATGTATTGTTGAAGGGGTGCCTTGGCTGATGGCGAGCGGACGACTTCTCGGCGAGGACCGCTTCGGGAGATGAGCGCTGAAAGAAATAATTTTATCTGTTAAATAAATGGGATATGTTTTAATTGAAATTATTTTTCAAAAATAGCGAGAAAAAACTGAATTTAAGTTGACATTGAAATTCGTTTTCATTAGTGTCGATTTCAACAGGGATGAGCAGCAGAAACGAAAGGTGCCCGTTCCCGGAAGAGACTGTCCTCGACGCGGTAAGACGGCCGGGCAATAAGAGAGCTCCGGTTGACGCAGAGGCGAAGGACAGGCGGCTCATTGAAAATTTCAGAGTGTTCGCAACGGCCGATCAGGGCAGGATAAGACATTGACCTCCCCCCCCCAAGGCCGCCTGACGATGGCTTGACCCGGCGTGAGCCGGAGGCGTCAGGCGGCAAAATTTCGCGGGTTTTCCCGCAAGATATCGGGATACGACCGGGTCGTATTCCCTTGCTGAGGTGGATACCTCAGTCTCCTGGTGCGGCAGGGCCGTTCCCCATGGTGGGGAACGGCCCGAGAGACACCGGGGCATGATCACAGCCCATAGCAGCGCGAAGGCGATCCGAGCGTCTTCGGGCCTCCATAAAGAGCGTCGCATACTCCGAGGTGACGTTCCTGCCGGAACATATGTCTGGATGTTCCGGCAAAATTTCTCTGCCACGCGGCAGGAGTATGGATTTGCAGATCCATCATCATATTCGCCATACTTTTCGGGACATACAGGTACTCCCGGAAAGTCTCCTCCGCATTGCCGGTATGCATGAAAACGGCATGCCGGCAAAAATTTGCTCTGAAGTCCAGTACTTCAGTCTCCTCCCCCCTCGGCCGGACGTTCGACTCACAGCGCGCGTCCGGCCGGATATTTATGTCCTGCATCCGCCCCGTTTCTGCGGGGCGCATACTCCTGGTCGTGCACGGCGGAGAAAGACGGCATATCTCCGCCGTGCAAAAAATAGCGGACACATATTCCCCGAGAAGGCAGGCTTTGTCCGTACTCCGACATGGGGTCGGGGCGGACGGCTGCCATGTCGCCTGCTTTTCCGGGGGCTGGAGAAAAAGATATGAAAGCGCTCATTGTGTATGGCTCTACCACGGGCAATACCGCCGGTATTGCCGAGGCTCTCGGCGACATTCTTGGTCTGGCCGGGCATGAGGTGACGGTGAAGAACGCCGCCGACGTGACGGCCGAAGGGCTGTGCAACGGTTACGACGCCGTGCTGTTCGGCTGCTCCGCCTGGGGCACCGACGAGGTGGAAATGCAGGACGACTTCAACGCCCTGTATGAGGATTTCGATCTCATCGGCGCGAAGGGAAAGAAGGCAGCCTGCTTTGCTAGCGGTGACAGCAGCTTTGAACACTTCTGCGGAGCCGTGGACGTTATCGAAAAACGCCTTGTCGAGCTCGGCGCGGAGATCATGGAAGAAGGACTCAAGGTGGAAGGCGACTACTCCGGCAGCAGAGACGACGTGGACAGCTGGGGCAGGCGCATTGCAGCTGCCCTGTCATAGAGGCATTTGTTTCGGGAAGTTTGTCTGCCTGTTTTTCTGCGGCATTGGCTGCCGACAAAGGGCGGCCGGTATGCGGAAAGCGGTGAAAATAGCGAAGGCAGGCGTTGTGCATGCCCGGAAACAGGCTCTAAAAGAGAGTGTACGGAAAACGGGAACCGGCATACCGGTTTCCGTTTCTGCGTTTAATTTTAAGAGAAGATCGGCGGGCGTGTTCCGCGGGCCGCAGGAAAAGGGGAAAGGGGGTAAGCTGCCCACCCCCACCAGAGAAGAGGGCACTTTTTCGGCATCGGCGGGACGGGCCGGATTTCATGCCCCGGACATCCGCGATGCTCAGAGCCCCTTGTCCAGAACGGGCAGCAGTCTTTTTTTGACGACGGCCTTCATGAGCGCGGCATCAAGCGGGCAGGAGGCGAACTGCTCCAGCGCGAGAATGGCCTGATGAATGAGCATGCCGAGCCCGTTCATGGTCTGATGCCCTCGCTTTTCCGCCTCTTCCAGAAGTCTGGTTCTGAGCGGACGATAGATGAGATCGCATACCGGGGCCGAGGCGGGCAGATCGTTGAGAAAATCGAAGTCGTCAAACTGCGCGGGAACGCCCTGCATGCCGAGCGGCGTGCAGTTGATGAAAAGTTCCGCTTCGCTCAGAGCCTGCCGGGTATCGGCGGAGCCGAGAGGGCTTATGCGCACATGGCTGGACGCCCGGGCCAGTTCTTCGGCGCGCGCCGGAGTACGGCAGCAGACGGTAATGCTTTCCGCCCCTTCGGCCGCCAGCTTGAGCACCACGGATCGGGCGGCGCCGCCTGCGCCGAACACGACGATGCGGCGTCCTTCCGGCCGGATGCCTTCATCGTGCAGCGAGCGGAGAAAACCCGCGCCGTCGGTGTTGTGTCCGTGGAAGCGACCGTGGCGGATGACCACGGTGTTCACGGAGCGGTACATGCGGGCATCGTCGGAGAGCGTATCCATGAGCGGCACGAGATCGGTCTTGTGCGGCATGGTGGCGTTGAATCCGGCCAGATTCAGATCGGCCGCCGAGGGCAGCCAGGCCGCCACGGTTCCGGCGCTGACGAGAATGCGTTCATACACGCATGCCAGCCCCATTTCATCCAGCATGGCCTGCTGAATGAGCGGGGAGAGGCTGTGTTCGATGGGATCGCCGATGACGGCCAGTTTTTTTCCGTCCAGAAGGTGACTCATGGTGACTCCGGCAGACTCAGTCGCCGCTGTGGCGACGGTAGTGGTTGAGAATCTGGAGAATGCGCTTTCTGAGCGTGCGCGGCCCGCCGTTGTTGAAAACGGTGACATGGGCGTAACGGCGGTACAGATCGAGGCGCTCGGCATACAGGCGGAAAAGTCTGTCTCTGTCGTTCTGCACGAGGGGGCGATCCCCGAGCGACGTGGAACGCAGAATGTGCGAGGGATGCCGGTCGATGAACACGATGAGTCCGTTTTCCGCCAGCGCTTTCATGTTTTCCTCGCGGAGAATCATGCCGCCGCCTGTGGAAATGACGGCGCCTGAGCCGGCGGCGGCCTGTCTTGCGCAGGCCGATTCCATGTCTCTGAATCCGGTTTCTCCCTCTTCGGCAAAAATGTCGGGAATGGAGCGGCCCGAATTTTTTTCGATCATGGCGTCGGTATCCAGAAGCGGCATGCGCATTTTTCGGGCCAGACGCCGGCCGATGGTGCTTTTGCCGCAGCCGGAAAGACCGATGAGCACGAGATTCTTCATGCGAGCATCCCCGGAATTTCCGTGAGCGCCAGAGCGCAGGCCGCCTCGATGACGGGAACGGCGCGGGAAAGAATGCAGGGATCGTGCCTGCCGGTGATGGAGAGCTTTGCCGCTTCGCCGGTGCGCATGTCCACGGTGTCCTGCTCTCTGCCGATGGAGGGGGTAGGCTTGATGACCACGGAGAAGACCACGGGCATGCCGTTTGATATGCCGCCGTTGATGCCGCCGTTGTTGTTGGTGCGGGTATGGAGGCTTTCTCCCGGCTCAAACACGTCGTTGGCTTCGCTGCCGCGCATGGAGGCAAAAGAGAAGCCCGCGCCGAAGGAGAGCCCCTTTACCGCGGGAACGGCGAACACATGGCGGGCGATGAGACTTTCGAGGTTTTCATCGAAGTCCGGGCTGCCGAGACCGGCAGGCAGGCCGAAGGCCAGGCACTCGATGATGCCGCCTACGGAGTCGCCTTCGGCCCGGGCGGCGAGAACGGCTTCCTGCATGGCGTTTCCGCGCTCATCGTCGAGAACGGGAAAGGTCTTCTTTCCCGCCGCGCGCAGGGCTTCCCTGTCGGGGCGGGCGAGATCGAGGGTGGCATCTTCAATGCCCGCCGTGCAGCGGATGCGGGCCAGCACTTCCACGCCCTTTTTCTGCAGCGCCAGCTTGGCCACGGCTCCGGCGAAGACCAGAGGCGCGGTGAGGCGTCCGGAAAAATGCCCGCCGCCGCGGTAGTCCTCAAATCCCTGATAGCGCAGATGCGCGGTGTAGTCGGCATGGCCGGGCCTGGCGAGCCAGCGGGTGGCGGCGTAGTCGCGCGAGCGGGTGTCGGTGTTTTCGATGACGCCGCAAAGAGGCGTGCCGCAGGCCTTTCCTTCAAACACGCCGCTCAGAATGCGTACTTCGTCCTTTTCGTTGCGGGCCGTGGCGAGAGGGGAGCGGCCCGGAGCGCGGCGCGCCATTTCGCTGCGGATGAAATCCGTGTCTATATCAAGTCCCGAAGGGACGCCCTGAAGCACGATGCCGATGGCCGGACCGTGGGATTCGCCGAACAGGCTGTAACGCATTATTTCTGTCCTTTCTTCAGCCCCATGCGGGCAGACTGGAGAGCCACCTTGCGGGCTTCTTCGTGAATGGTTTTCTTTTCCTCGCCTTCCCGCCACCACCATCGTGCCTTGTGCAGAATGAGATCCACGTCGCCCGCGGCGGCGAGGGAGAGCAGATTGCGGTACTGGCGCGTCATGGCCTGACTGTGGGGATTGGCCTCAAACAGCCAGGTGAACAGTTCCCCGTCTTCCATGAGCTGCTTTTCCGAAGAGTTCATGCGCCGCAGAAAGGATGGGGTTATGTACGGCAAAAGCGCGGGGTCTTCCGCCGTCATGGCGAAATACACCGCGCTCGTGATGAAATTCATGCCCTGTATCTTGGCTTCCGCGATGTCGTGTTCTTCGGCCGTGGCGCGGAAGGTCACGCAGCCGAAGCCCTGAAACAGGCCTTCCACGAATCGCACGTCCTCTTCCGAGGCTCTTTTGCCCGGCACTATGGTCACGCGCAGTTCCAGATCCTGCGCCGGAACCGGCCCGAAGAGCGGATGCGTTCCCACCACGGGGCCGTCCCACAGACTTTCCATGTGCTGCATGGGCAGTTCCTTCACCGAGGTGATGTCGGCAAGAACGGCGTCCGGCTCCATGAAGGGGCGCAGCATGTTCACCGTATCGGCAATGGCCGTGGCCGGTATGCACAAAAGCACCATGCGCGCGCAGCGGCAGGCGTTCTTCACGGCCTCTTCCTCAAAGGGAATGTCGATGCCGGAAGGGCAGATTCCGGGTTCGGCGCCGAAGCGCTTCATGAGCATGGCGCCCATGCGGCCGCGGCAGCCGACGATGACGATGCGTTCGCTCATACAAGGGCGCTCCACACGTTCCAGAAGTCGGGGAAGGACTTGCGCACCACGGCGGGATCGTCCACGTACACGCGCTGTCCGCGGGCAAGGCCGAGCAAGGATGCGGACATGGCCATGCGGTGATCGTTCCAGGTGGGGAAGACTGTGCCTTCGGGGACGGCGGGAGCCTGCGGGAACAGGCCGTGAATCGTGAGAGAGTCCGCGCCTTCTTCGGTGGACACGCCGATGAGGCCGAGAATGGCGGCGCAGGCGGAGAGCCGGTCGCATTCCTTGATGCGCAGATGGGCGATGTTGGTGATGTGCGTATCGCCCGAGGCGAAGGCCGCAAGCATGGCTACGGTGGGCACAAGATCGGGGCAGTCGCCCATGTCCACGGTGATGCCGTGAAGGGGCGAGGGGCTGACGAGAATGCCGTCGCTTCGGATGTCGACGGAAGCGCCCATGGTTCTGAGAATGTCCAGAATGGCACGGTCGCCCTGCAGGGAATCGGCGCGAAGCCCCGTGACGAGCACGGGCTCACGTCCCACGGCGCCGGCCGCGAGCAGATAGGAGGCTCCGGACCAGTCGCCTTCCACATGATACTCGCCGCACCGGTAGCTGCCGGGCTGCACGGTGATGCGAAGATGTCCGGGCCGGGCTTCGGTCACGCTCCGCCACGGCACGCGTTTCCAGAGATCGTTTTCCTTCTCTTCCACGCTGAAGTCGATGCCGAAGTCTTCCAGCACCTGCAGGGTCAGGCCCACATAGGGCCAGGAAACCGCCTTGCGTCCCGTAAGAGCAATGCGGGTGGGCTGAAGGGCGAGCGGAGAGGCAATCAGCAGACCGGAGAGATACTGACTGGATTCGTCGATGCTCATGTCCACGTCGCCGCCGGGCAGACCGTCGGTGTCGATCACAAGCGGCGGATAGCCTTCCTTTTCTTCAAAGAGGATGCGGACGCCGAGGGACTGCAGGGCTTTTGTGAGCGCGCCTATGGGGCGCTCGTGCATTCTCTGCACGCCGTGGATGCGGAAGGAGCCGTGCCCGGCGGCAAGAATGGCGGTAAGCAGACGGCAGGTCGTGCCGGATTCTCCCACGGGGCAGTCGAGAGGCGTGTCTTTTCCTCCCGCGGGGCCGCTCGCCATGCCTTCCACGGACCAGCTGCCTTCGCCCAGATCCTTCAGCACGGCGCCTGCGGCGTGCAGGATGCCGCGCGTGCGTTCAAGATCGGCGCTGGAGAGCGCATGATCCACCGTTGATGTGCCGTGCGCCAGAGCGGCCGCGATGAGCGTGCGATGAGAAACGGATTTGGAAGCGGGAGCCCGGAGCGTGATCATGAATCAGAAACCTGTGGTGTTGACGGTGGAATCAAGGCGCGGGCCTTCGGGATAGCAGCCGAGCACGCGCACGGAGGTACAGCATGCGCCGAGATCGCGGATGAGCCCTGTTCTGTCGGAAGAGGAGAGGTCGCATTCCACGTCGGCGAAGAAGATGTAGTCCCAGCAGCTGCCCTTCATGGGACGCGATTCGAGTTTGGTCATGTTCACGCCGTGGGCGGAGAACACGTTCAGAACGTCGCTGAGCGTTCCGGCCTTGTTGGGAACCGTGAAGAGCAGGGAGGACTTGAAGCGGCCCGCCTCTTCGGGATGCGATCCTCCGGACGGAGCTTCGCCCGGGCGGACGAGCACGAAGCGGGTCCAGTTGGAGGTGTCGTCCTGAATGTTGTCGGCAAGAGCGCTCATGCCGAGCTTTTCCGCCATGCTGCGGTGACCGATGGAGGCCGCACCCTTTTCGGAGGCCGCCTTCCATGCGGCGGCTGCCGTGGATTCCACGGACACGAGCCTCGCCGCGGGCAGATGGGCGCGCAGCCAGGAGGCGCACTGTCCGAGGGGCTGGGGATGGGAGTAGACGGTGGTCACATTGTCCAGCGAGGTTTCCTTGCTGAGCAGACTGTTGGCGATACGGGAGTAGAACTCGGCCTGTACGCTCACCTCGTGTTCGGAGAACAGGTCGAAGCTCTGGGTGATGGTGCCGTGAATGGAGTTTTCCAGGGGAATGACGCCCATGTCGAACTCTCCGAGGCTGATGCCGCGGAAGATTTCACTGAAGTCGCGGCATGGCACGAAGGTCATGGATTCGCCCAGAAAGTCTCTGGCGGCAAAGTAGGAAAAGGTGCCTTCCGGGCCGAGATAGGCCACGGTGCACGGTTTCTGCAGGGCGCGCGAGGCGGAAAGCACGGCACGCCAGATGGACGTGATGTGCTCCTTTCTGAGCGGCCCCGCGTTGCGTTCGGCGAGCCTTTCCAGAAGTCTGGCCTCCCGGGCCGGATCGAACACCTTGCCCGAAACCTGCTTTTTGGCTTCGCCCACGGCCACGCTGAGCTTTGCGCGCCGGTTCAGAAGCTCCAGCAGCCGGGAGTCCACATCGTCAATCTGTTCACGCAGTTCGGCAAGGCCGGGAATCTGGAAAGGCTCCGCCATGATCTATTTCTCCTGAATGTCTTCCTTGATGCGCATGCCGAAATGGCGTCCGGCCTCGTCGGTCCGGCAGAGCACCTTGTCGCCGGGCTTGAGGGTCACCACGCTCACGGGCGTGCCGTCCGGAGCGGTGAGGCGGATGGTTTCGGCATTCTGCAGAAACACCGCGCCGGTTTTGTCGCCGATTCTGGCTTCCACCAGAAGCATGGGACGAACCTCGATCTTCACTCGGCCTGCCGTGGCAAGAGTGGTGGCGCCGGTATGGTCCACCACCAGCATCTGCGTGCCGGAGGTCACTTCGGAAAGATAGGTCGTCACGTCTCCGGGCAGCCGGATGTAGGCATGCACCGCGCCTGCGTTCACGCGGAAGGGGCGGGAAGCCACGTATTCGTTGTGCTCGGTCTCCGCATGGACAAGGAAGGTGAAGGCGCTGGAATTGCCCACCAGCATGCCCTGACCGCGATGCAGCATGGACATGGTGTCGATGCACACGCGGTGTCCGAGTCCGGCCGGTTCCACGCGGGTGATCACGGCCTCCTGAAGTTCCTCGTGCTCTCTGCTGATCTTGCAGCGGGCCACGATTTCCTTGAGATCGCCGATGGCTTCGGGCAGCACCACGATGCCCTGCACGCCGCGCTGCAGAATGCCGGAGGCAAGCACGGCCTCGTCGAGACTGCCGGCTTCGGCCACCACGTTGTCGCACTGGGCGAGCAGGTTTTCCACGGGAATGACTTCCCAGCCGCGGGCCAGCGTCACCTGTCTGCCCGCCCGCAGGCTGTCGCGGATGGCTTCCTCGTCGGCCTTGGCGTTCATGGCGCAGGAGGGCATGGATTCTTCGGACATCGCGGGAATGCGGGACAGCGCGGCAACGGATTCCACCTTGTCGGCAGGAACGATGACGCCGTCCACGCCGGATTCCAGCGCCAGCGTCACGTCGTTCTTGCTGAAGGGCACGCTCTTGAAATAGATGTTCATGGGAGATCCTTGCAGGCTATTCTTCGCCGACGATGGCCATGGCGTCGTCCACGGAGGCGTTCGAGTGCACGATGGCGTTCATGGCGCGCATGAGGTCCACGCGGCGGGGATGCTCGAACACGTTGCGGCCGATGGAAAGACCGGCGCCGCCGGCCTGAATGGAGTCGTACACCATCTGCAGGAGCTTGCGGGTGGAGTCGATGCGTTCGCCGCCGGCGATCACCACGGGAGCGCAGCAGCACGCGGTGACGCGATGGAAGGATTCGGGGCTGCCGGTGTAGGAAACCTTCACGATGTCGGCGCCGAGTTCCGCGCCCACGCGGGCGCAGTGGGCCACGACGTCGGTGGTGAAGCTGTCGCGGATGAGGCCGCCGCGGCCGTACAGCATCATGAGCAGAGGCATGCCCCAGCGGTTGCAGTGATCGGCGATCACGCCCGCGTTGTTGAGCATTTCACGTTCGTTGGCGTCGCCGAGGTTGATATGCACGGACACGGCGTCTGCGCCGAGGCGGATGGCTTCTTCCACGGTGCCGGTGAGTACCTTGGTGTTGCCGCTGGGGCACAGTTCCGTGGAGGCCGTGATGTGCATGATGAGGCCGAGATCGGCATTGGCGTCGGCACAGCCGGAAGCGCGGATGAGACCCTTGTGCATGAGCACGGCATTGGCGCCGCCTTCGTTCATGTCGTCAACGGCCTTGCGGATGTCCACCAGTCCGTCGGGAGCGCCGATGGTCATGCCGTGATCCATGGGAACGATGATGGTGCGCTTGGTGTCGGGGTTGAAGATGCGGGTCAGTCTTTTCTTGGTGCCGAGTTCCATAAGGCGTTCCTTCTTTTTGAACGTTGGGGGCTGCGTGGCGGCTTCAGCATACAAAAAGGGCCGCCGGCTTGTTTCGCCTGCGGCCCGAAGTTTTGCAAACTCTGGTTGTCAGCAATCCTTCCGACCACAGGACCCGGTAAAATAAAAGTAGAAACCAAAGGTAAAGCCGTTGGTTTCAAACTGGGCGGTGGCGGAATACAGATTATGCATGACAACAACCATTGAAAGTTTAAAAAACTACTAATCCCGGAGAAAGAAATCTGTCAACAGGAAAATTCCGGAAGCGGGAAACTTTTTATCTTTTCCTGATTATTTCTCACCCATGAGTTCCAGAGCCTCGTCCACGGAGGCGTTGCCGTGCACCATGGCGCGCAGCGCGTGCAGAAGTTCCACGCGGCGCGGATGCTCGAACACGTTGCGTCCCACGGAAAGACCGGAGCCTCCGGCCTGCAGCGAGCCGTGCACCATCTCAAGGAGCTTGCGCGTGGAGTCGAGCTTGGGGCCGCCGGCAATGAGCACGGGCACGCCGCAGTCTTCCACCACGTCGGCGAAGGTTTCCGGGTCGCCGGTGTAGGGCACCTTCACGATGTCGGCGCCGAGTTCCGCGCCCACGCGGGCGCAGTGGGCGATGTTGCGCGGATCATAGCTGTCCACGTCGTGACCGCGGGCGTACACCATCATGAGAAGGGGCATGCCCCACAGGCTGCATTCCTTGGCAACCTTGCCTGCGTCCGACATCATCATGCTTTCATCGTCGTCGCCGAGGTTGATGTGGATGGACACGGCGTCCGCGCCGAGACGCACGGCTTCCTCCACGTCGCCCACCAGCATTTTCTTGTTGGGGCGGCGGGAAAGGCTCGTGGAGGCCGAAATGTGCATGATGAAGCCGAGACGCATGTGGGATTCGTAGTCGGCTTTATGGATGAGGCCCTTGTGAAGCAGCACGGCGTCGGCCATGCCCTCGTCCATGTCGTGAATGGCCTTGGCCATGTTCTTCAGGCCGCGGGGAGCGCCGTCGGACATGCCGTGATCCATGGGAACGATGATGGCACGGCCGGTCTGGGGATTGATGATGTGATTGAATCTTCTGAGAGCGCCGACTTCCATGTAAGATACCTCTTTGCAGGCTTCCGGCGTCTGTAAAAAAAGCCGCCGGCTTGGGGTATGCCTGCGGCTTTACATTCCTGTGTGACGGAAGAAATCAGCACAGCCTGCCGCATGGCCGGTAATAATACGCATAGCACCAGCAACCGAAGCTGCTGGCGAAGGTAAAGTAACCGGAGCGGAATGCACTGAACATGATTTCCAACCTTTTTCTTTTTCATAGCGCCGCTTCGGAAAAACTGTCAAGCGGGGGAAAAAGTATTTTTTTGCAGCGCTCATATTAATGAACCGCCGTGAAGTGTCCGGAACGTAGAAAACGCTTCCGATCCTTGCAGGACAACGGAAGAATAGCGTTTTTCCGTATGGGAAAAAGATCTCCGAGAAAAGCGGTTCCGCCGTATTGACAAAGAACATCCCCTTGCATACACAGAAGAAAAACAGACATTCATCTTCAGGAGTTCTTCATGTCCGCAAGCCTTTTCACCAGAACCTTCGCCGGTCAGTGGTGGTGGCGTATCTTTTCTGCAGGGAGAGGATGCGGTCTTGACGCGTAGCTGAAGTTTTCTGTTTCTTACGGAATAAACCAATGCCGTTCCCTCTCCGGAGGGAGCGGCATTTTTTATTAACGTCACGAGGTTCAACATGACAATCAGAACATCGCTCATCGAAATGCGCCAGAGCGTCCGCCATCTTCCGGCGGACATGGATACGCCCATCAGTCTTTTCCTGGACATGGCCGGGAAGGGCGACGGAATACTGCTGGAAAGCGCGGAAGTGGACGGGCGATGGGGACGCTACAGCGTACTTGCCTGCGACATGGCGCTTTATCTGATCTGCCGCGAGGGGCGTCTGGAGTGCCGCATCGAGGATGAACGGCTGGCCGCGCTTTCCGCCTTCGACGGCATGCCCTTTGTGGAGGGACTGCGCAGCGTCATGCGTTCTCTCGAGGTACTGCCCGATCCCGGGGCGGCGGATCTTCCTCCCATCACCCGTTCGCTGTGCGGTTATTTCGGCTTCGGCATGGCTTCGCTTTTTCATCCGAAACTTGCGTCGGTCATGAAGTCGGAAGAGGCGGAATGCGTGCTCTGCCTTCCCGGAACGCTCATGCTCTTCGATCACATGTACAACCGTCTTTCCCAGGTAAGCCTAGGCGAGCACAGGGACATGAGCCGCTGCGGTGCCTTTTCCCGGCGAAGCGAGCCGCTTCCCGCGCCCTCGGAAGTGCAGGCCGCGCCTTCCGAGCGTGATTTTCAGGATGTCGTGGAGAAAATACGGGACATGCTTCGGGCGGGCGAGGCCATTCAGGTCGTGCCGTCCGTGCGCTTCGACACGCCCTTCACCGGGGAGCCCTTCACGCTGTACCGTCGCATGCGCAGCGAGAACGCATCTCCGTACATGTTCTTCATGCGTCTTCCCGGCATCACGCTGTTCGGTTCGTCTCCGGAAGTCATGGTGCGCTGCGAGAACGGCAGACTCCTTTCCGCGCCCATTGCGGGAACGCGCCGGCGCGGCGCAAGCGTGACGGAGGACGAGGCTCTGGCCTCCGAACTTCTGGCCGATCCCAAGGAGCGGGCCGAGCACATGATGCTTGTGGATCTTGGCCGCAATGATCTCGGCCGTCTGGCCAGACCCGGCAGCGTGGAGGTTGAAAAGCTCATGATGGTGGAGCGCTTTTCCCACGTCATGCACCTGACAAGCCGGGTCACCGCCGAGCTTGAGGACGGCCTGGACGCCGTGGACGTGCTGGCCGCCACGTTTCCTGCGGGAACGGTGAGCGGTGCACCCAAGCTCAGGGCCATGGAAATCATCGCATCGCTGGAACCCTTTCCCCGCGGGCCGTACGCGGGCTGCATAGGCTGGCTCGGACTGGACAGGGACGGCGTCAGCCTCGATACCGGCATCACCATCCGCAGCATGTGGGTGAGGGACGGTCGCCTGTACTGGCAGGCGGGAGCCGGAATCGTCCATGACTCCGTTCCGGCTTCGGAATGGAAGGAGGTATGCAACAAGTCGGCCATCATGCGTCAGGTAAGCTTTGCCACGGGAGATTTCCATGTTTCTGCTCATCGATAACTACGATTCCTTTACCTACAATCTGTTTCAGGCCTTCTGCCGTCTCGGTCACAGACCCCGCGTCGTGAAGAACGACGATCCCGGCCTTGTGGCGCTGGCCAACGATCCTTCCCTGCGCATGGTCTGCATTTCGCCCGGCCCCGGCCATCCTGCCCGCGCGGGCTACTGTCTGGACTTTCTCCGGCAGCTCAGTCCCCGCATTCCCGTGCTCGGCGTCTGCCTCGGGCATCAGATCCTCGGTCTGTATGCCGGAGCGGAGGTGACGACCGCTCCCGTGGTCATGCACGGCCGAACGTCGGAAATCGTGCATGACGGCCAGGGACTGTACCGCGGCATGCCCAATCCCATGACCGTGGGACGATACCATTCCCTTGTCGTCCGTGTGGACGATGAGCATCCCAATCCGCTTCTGGCGGTTTCCGCCCGCGGTCCGCAGGGCGAGGTGATGTCCATGCGCTTCCGGGACAGACCGTGGGTGGGCGTGCAGTATCATCCTGAATCCGTGCTCACGCCGGACGGACTGCGCCTTCTGGAGAATTTCCCCGGCAGTCTTCTTCCCACGGTGTACGCCGCGCCCACGATCAGTTCCATTCTGGAATCCGTTTCCGACGGAAGAGACATGACCGAGGAGGAGGCGGAAGTGGCGTTCGGCTCCATGCTGGACGGAACCATGACGCCTGCGCAGGCGGGCGCGCTGCTCATGGGACTGCGCATGAAGGGCGAAAAGCCGTCGGAACTGGCGGCGGCCATACGGATCATGCTGGCCCGTTCCGTCAAGGTGACGGGCATTCCGGAAAAGTGCATCGACATCGTGGGCACGGGCGGCGACGGCAAGCGTTCCTTCAACTGCTCCACGGCCACATCTCTCACGCTGGCGGGCATGGGCTACCGCATGCTCAAGCACGGCAACCGCGCCGTGTCCTCCACCTCCGGCGCGGCCGACGCGCTGGAAGGACTGGGCATTCCGCTGGAAAAGGATCCCGAGGCCATTGTGGATATGCTCAGGGAAAGGAATTTCGCCTTTCAGTTTGCGCCGTATTTTCATCCGGCCTTTGCCAACATCGGCCCGGTGCGCAAGCAGCTCGGCATGCGCACGCTGTTCAACATGCTCGGCCCCATGCTGAACCCCGCCTGCCCGGACTATCTCATGATGGGCGTCGGTGATCCTTCAAAGGTGGATCTCATAGCGGCCACGCTTCAGAAGCGTCCGTTCCATAAGGTGGCGGTATTCCACGGCGCGGGCGGATACGACGAGCTGACCACCATGGGCAGAACGCGCATCGTGCTCATTACCGACGGAGTGATGGAGGAAGTGACCTTCGATCCGGCCGCCTACGGTTTCGAGCCGTGCGAACCCGAGGATCTGGAAGTGAAGGACAAGGAGGAAGCCGCCGCCGTGCTCAGGCAGATTCTTGCCGGACGCGGCCCCCGCGCCATGCGCGACATGGTGACGGTGAACGCCGCCTTTGCCATTCACATGCTGGAAGAGGACAAAACGCTTGAGGAATGCGTGGCCATGGCCAGAGCGGGCGTGGCGGAAGGCGCAGGCATGAGGGTGCTCGCATGACGGGACTTGAACGTTTCATCGAGGCGAAAAACGCGGAGCTTGCGGCGCTGGCAAAGGCGGATCCCGAAGCGCTGCGCCCCTGGCAGGGCGTGCGCCCGTCGATGATGCAGGCTCTTCGAGGCGGCGGATCGGAACTGCCGGTCGTGGTGGCGGAATACAAGCGGGCCTCTCCCTCGCGCGGGGTGATATGCGAGTCGCTGGAGCCGGAGGACGCGGCGCGGCAGTATGCCGGAAACGGCGCGGGCGCGCTGTCCGTGCTGACGGAGGAGCGGTATTTTCACGGCTCCCTCCGGTACCTTTCCCGCATGGCCGACGCCCTTTCCCTCATGGGCAGGCCGCTTCCCCTGCTGCGCAAGGATTTCATCTTCAGCCCTCTGCAGGTAACGGCCACGCTGGCGACTCCGGCTTCGGCCCTGATTCTCATCGTACGGCTGACCCCGGATGCGCGTCTTCTGCGCGACCTTCGGGAACAGGCCGAAGCCGGGGGCATGGATGCCGTGGTGGAAGTGTTCGATGAGGAGGATCTTGCGCTGGCAAGAGAGAGCGGCGCCCGCATCATTCAGGTCAATGCCCGTGATCTTGCTTCTCTCAGGGTGGACAGGCAGGCGTGCCTGCGCCTTGCGCGAAACTGCCCGCCCGAAAGCGGCGAGCTGTGGGTGGCGGCAAGCGGCATGAGCCGTCGCCGGGATCTGGAAGAGGCCGCCCGCTGCGGATTTTCCGCTGCGCTCGTCGGCTCCGCGCTCATGGAGGGCGGCGAGCCGGGAGAAGCGCTGCGCAGGCTTCTGACGGGAGAGGAGAACGTTCATGCGGATTAAAATATGCGGCATGAGCGATCAGCGGCGCATCGACGAGGCGGCCGCGCTGGGCGTGGAGTTCTGCGGTTTCGTGTTCCATGAGAAAAGCCCCCGCAACGTCACGCCGCAGCAGGTTTCCCTGCTCGATACCCACGGCATGAAGCGCGTGGGCGTGTTCGTGAACCAGAGCGCGGAGGAGATACGCAGCATCGTTCGCCTTGCCGGGCTGGACTACGTTCAGCTGCACGGAGAGCGGAGCGCGGCTGCGGCGGAAGCCTTTCCCGCGGAGCGTGTGATCCGGGTGCTGTGGCCGTCGCAGTATGCCACGCGGCAGGCGCTGGAAAAGGACATCGCGTCCCTTGCCGGAACGTGCGGCCTGTATCTTCTGGATGCGGGCATGGGCAGCGGCAGGGAACTGGACTGGCCCTCGCTGCAGGGACTTTCGTTCCCTCACCCGTGGTTTCTTTCCGGCGGACTTTCTCCTGAGAACGTGGCGAGGGCGCTGGCTTCATGTTCGCCCGACGGGCTGGACTTCAACTCGAAACTGGAATCGTCCCCCGGCATCAAGAGCGGGGAAAGAATGGCCGAGGCCGTGGCGGCGGTGCGGGCGCTGGAGCGCCTTGCGCCGCAGAGCGGCTCTGGCTGCGGAAAGGAAGGTGACAGATCATGAAAAAGGGATATTTCGGTGATTTCGGCGGACGTTTCGTACCCGAGCTTCTCATGCCGCCGCTCATGGAACTGGAAGAGGCTATGAAGAGCATTCTGCCGTCGGAAGAGTTTCAGGCGGAGCTGCGCAATCTTCTCGTGAATTTTGCCGGGCGGGAAACGCCGCTCACGTTCTGTCCCACACTCTCAAAGGAGCTCGGCTTTGAACTCTGGCTGAAGCGTGAGGATCTTCTTCATACCGGCGCGCACAAGATCAACAATACGCTCGGTCAGGCGCTTCTGGCCCGGTATATGGGCAAAACGCAGCTCATTGCCGAAACGGGCGCGGGGCAGCACGGCGTGGCCACGGCGGCCGCTGCGGCACGGCTCGGCATGACGTGCACCGTATACATGGGCGCGGAGGATGCGGAGCGCCAGTCCGCCAATGTACGGCGCATGCGCCTTCTGGGCGCGGAGGTGGTGGCCGTGGAAAGCGGATCCCGCACGCTCAAGGATGCCATCAACGCGGCGCTTCGGGCATGGATTTCTCTGCAGAGCACAACGCATTACTGCTTCGGCACGGCGGCGGGACCGTATCCCTTCCCTGATCTTGTCCGCGAGTTTCAGAGCGTGATCGGCCGCGAGGCCCGCGCCCAGATGCTGGAGAACACGGGGGCGCTGCCCGACTATGTGGTGGCGGCCGTGGGCGGCGGTTCCAACGCCATAGGCATGTTCTCGCCCTTTGTGAACGATGCCGGAGTGAAGCTCATCGGCGTGGAGGCCGGCGGTACCGGCGAGCCGGGCTGCCTGCATTCGGCGGCCATCAATCTCGGCCGGGCCGGCGTGCTGCACGGGGAATACACCATGCTGCTTCAGGACGACGAAGGGCAGATTCTGCCTTCCGGTTCCATTTCCGCCGGTCTGGACTATCCCGGCGTGGGGCCGGAGCACGCGTACCTTGCCGCCGTCGGCCGCGTGAAATACGGCGTGGCGTACGATCATGAGGCGCTTTCCGCCTTCCAGACGCTCTGCAGGAAGGAGGGCATTCTTCCCGCGATCGAGTCCTCCCACGCGCTCGCGTACGTTCTGGAGCACGCCGGGGACTTTGCGCCCGGCAGCCGTGTGCTCGTCAATCTTTCCGGCCGCGGCGACAAGGACATGGACATCGTGGAGAAGGCTCTCCATCTCTGATTTTCGGCGGTATGACCGCAAAGGACGACATCATGCATACTCTGGAAAAGATCATCCGCGCCGCCGCAAGCGAAGGACGTACGGCGCTCATTCCCTTTGTCACGGCAGGCTACCCCACGAAGGAGCAGTTCTGGGACATCGTGCGGGAACTCGATGAAAGCGGAGCAGACATCATAGAGATAGGCGTGCCCTTTTCCGATCCCGTGGCCGACGGCCCCGTGGTGGAGGGCGCATCCGTGATCGCGCTTGAAAACGGCGTCACGCTGCGCTGGATCATGGAAGGTCTTCTGCAGCGCCGGGGGAGCTTCAGGGCTGGACTGGTGCTCATGGGTTACATGAATCCCTTCCTGCAGTACGGCCTGGAAGCGCTTGCACGCGATGCGCGCGAGGCGGGCGTGCACGGTTTCATCGTGCCGGATCTGCCTTTCGACGAGGCGGATGCGATGCGCGGCGTTTTGGCCGAACATGGTCTGGCGCTGATTCCCCTTGTGGGACCGAATACCGTCAGGGAGCGCATGCAGCTTTACGCAAACGTGTCGGAAGGCTATGTGTATGCGGTATCCGTCATGGGAACGACGGGCGAGCGTTCGTCGCTTCCCGTTGAAGTGCCGGAACTTCTTTCGCGTGTGCGCGAGGTGTTTTCGCTGCCCGTGGCGCTCGGCTTCGGCCTGCGTTCGCCGCAGCAGCTTGAGGCGCTGCCGGAAGCGATCCGGCCCGATGCCGCCGTGTTCGGAAGTTCGCTTCTGCGGCACATTGCGGAAGGAAAGAGCCCGGCGGAGTTCATGAAAACATGGAGAGCCTGAACGGGAAAAGTTCATGATCATAAGCGCCAGCCGCCGGACGGACATACCGGCATGCCATGCGGACTGGTTCTTCCGCAGGCTTGAGGAAGGGTACGCGCTCGTGCGTCATCCCATGAATCCGCACAGGGTGAGCCGGGTGCGTCTTTCTCCCGACGTGGTGGACGGATTCGTGTTCTGGACGAAGAATCCTCTGCCCATGCTGGAGCGTCTTTCCAGACTCGGGAACTACGCGTATTATTTTCAGTTTACGCTGACCGCCTACGGCCGGGACGTGGAGCCGGGGCTGCCCTCGAAACGGGACGTGATTATTCCGGTCTTCCGGAAACTGGCGTCGCTTGTGGGCAGGCATCGCGTCATCTGGCGCTATGATCCCGTTTTCCTCAGCAGAACGTATACGTTCGAGTATCATGTGCGCTGCTTTGAAAGGCTGGCCGAACTGCTTGCTCCCTGCACGGAAAGGTGCGTCATCAGTTTTCTGGACTTCTACCGGGATACGCAACGGAACATGGCTTCTCTGGGGCTTCAGGATTTTCCGCCCGATCTTCAGACGGCTCTGGCCGCAAGGCTGGCGGAATCGGCCCGCGCGCACGGGCTTCGCCTCGAAAGCTGTGCGGAGAGTCTGGATCTTTCGCGCTTCGGCATAAAGCATGCCCGCTGTGTGGACGCCGATCTCATCGGAAGCACAGGCGGCGCGCCTCTTCAGGTGGAGGCGGACAGGCATCAGCGCCCGGCCTGCGGTTGCGCGCAGAGCATCGACATAGGCGCGTACGGCAGCTGTTCTCACGGCTGTCTGTACTGCTATGCCGGAGGCGGAAGAGCGGCCGTGAAATCCTGTGATCCTGCCTCGCCGCTTCTTGCGGGAGAGCTTCGGCCGGATGATGTGGTCACGGAAAGACGCATGCGTTCCTGTATTAACGACAGGCAGCTTTGGCTGCTCGTTTGAATAAGATTGAAACGGCGGACCTGTTCAGAAAATTGAAAATCTGAACATGAAGCTGTGATATGTTGAACAAAAAGCTATGTGCATCGTATACGGATTTATATGGAGCAGGCACTCAGTTGTTAGGTAGTGTTTACACGAGATTTATGTTATAAGAAGCGCATCAATTCTACAAGGATGTGCTTATGACGAATCCTCAACGCCGCCATGACATCTCAGATGCTGCATGGGCCTTATTGGAATCTCATTTACCTGGGCAAAGTGGACAATGGGGAGGTGTAGCAAAGGATAATCGCCTCTTCATCAATGCCGTCTTCTGGATATTGCGTACTGGCGCGCCGTGGCGAGATTTGCCGCCGGAATATGGCAAATGGGGAACCGTTCACCAACGCTTTATTCGTTGGCGAGATAAGCGAATATGGGAAAAACTCCTTGAAATATTGATCGATGATCCAGATTTTGAATGGTTGATGATCGATGCCAGCCATTGCAAAGTCCATCCCCATGCGGCAGGGGCCAGGGGAGGTAATCAGGGCATGGGGCACACAAAAGAGGGCTCAACAGTAAAATACACCTGGCCGTGGATGCGCATGGTATGCCGGTCAGAGTTGCTGTTACAGCGGGTACCACAGCGGATTGCACACAAGCCGTAGCCTTGATTGACGGTATTTCCGCTCAATTCTTGTTGGCGGATCGCGGATATGACAGCAATGAGATTATAGATAAAGCCATTGAGACTGGTTGCGAAATTGTTATTCCTCCCAAAAGGAATCGCAAAGCACAGCGTTGCTATGATAAGACTCTTTATCGCGTGAGGCACTTGGTGGAAAATGCTTTTCTCCATCTCAAACGGTGGCGCGGCATTGCTACTAGATACGCGAAGATGCTCTCATCGTTTGAGGCTGCCGTACAAATCCGCTGTATAGCGATATGGCTCAAGGTGTTAACTTAATTCGTGTAGACACTATCTAGCGACTCCGCTATATTTTCTGAAAAAATTCCCTCGTGGCGCGACAGAAGAAAGAATATGTGCCTGCCACATAACGAGAGCATCTTCACCCCAGTGGAGATATGACCGACCTTGCAAAATCTCCTCGTGAGTGAGGTTCGCTATTCCGCATCGAGGTCGAATAAAACACAGTAATATCAGTAGAATACCAGGTAGTTAGCTTCTTATGCGATATTCGTAATTTTGCTCGCCTTAATGCTAACAGCCCATGCAGGAATAGTAACTCCGCAGTTTGCTTGAAAAAAATATCCCCCCCCATGAGGGAGCCCATCCCAAGACTGATAAAAGTTGTCACAACAATGCCACGAAATGAAAAATCGTTTTCATAACACTCTGTTGCGCAGATGACCGGTGCTTACCTTCATTTGTTACGATGTCAGCGTAACACTTTTGCACTCGATCTCCTTAACCTTAAATTAATAGAAGTCGTTCTCAGGCTGGAAGGAATTGCTCGTCTTCTCCAGCGGCTCAGATTCCAGCTGCCCTGGGAGACAGTCGGCCTCCCGGGGTCCTTGGAGTGTTATCCCTTTACGTCTGCCCAGGTCTTTCCTGTGCGGCAGTCAACCAGATGTCCGATAAGCGCTTGTTGCTCAGGAAAGAGGGAGAGGAAGGCTGATTCCATAGTAGTCGATAACGCAGCAGTGGCCGCCTCGGCATCCTGTTCAGCCACTTCCAGCAAAATTTCATCATGAATGATGTTTACAATTTTAGCATCCATATCTGACAGTGCTGCAGGAAGTCTGTTGAGTGTTATCATGAGAAGATCCGCTCCGGTTCCCTGGACAAGATAGTTGACAGGTTTAGTCTTCCATCGTGGTGAGAAGATATTGACGGGAATGAATCTCTTGCAAGTTGTATACAATCCGTATGGAGGAAAAATCCCACAGTCCGAGCGGATTCTCTTACAGCGAATTTCGGTCAGGGCTCGCCAGAAATTCAGCCGGGAGTATCGTTTTTTGAATTTTTGCAGCAGCTCGTCACACTGTCCAACGGTTACCGCTATGCCGCTGTCATTAAGTCTTTCCTGGATTCCCTGTACAGAGCTGCCATACAACAGGCTGAAATTAATCGCCTTTCCTATACTGCGCTGTTCCTCGGTGACGCACTCTGGAGATATACCCAGAACAGCTGCAATACTCTCTCTATGAATATCGCCACCTGAAGCAAATACTTCACTCATCACGGAATCCCCCGAGAGCGCAGCTGCAATAACCAGTTCTGATTGTTTAAAATCGGCATCAACCAGAACTTTTCCACTGGAAGCGCGAACGTGTTTACGGATAGCGTGGGGAAACCCCTGAATATTGGGTAAGGAAGTCGTAAAGCGTCCGGTAATGGTTCCTCCGGGCATTATTGATGTAAAAATGCGTTCACCACCAGCATGCCTTGAGCGCAGAAGCCCCTGACAAAAGGCGGAAACTGTATGATCGTTACTCCCGGCATCGTCTTCGATTCCCTTCCAGTCAACCGGAAGTCCGGTGCGCAGCAGCTGAGCAATGGCTTCTTGCGATCCACGGTAAAGAAGATATGCCTCTTGTGCCGATTCTCTGGCATGTACTTTAGGGGACAGCAACGTGTAAAGTTGGGCAATGGCACGAGCGTCTCCGGCAACAAGTTTTTGAGAATCGCCTGTGGTCTGATTTCCCAGAGCTTTCGCGCCTCCGGCATATCCAAGGAACCTGTTTCCCATCTCCGCCAGAGATGCGTCCCGATTCTCAAGAGCCAGATACATCAGTCGAAGGCTTTCAATGTCCGGCGGGGTAACGGAGTCTTCCAGAAGTGAACGAATCTCGTATGCGTCGTATGCGACAAGTGTGAAATTCGCCAGATCGCCGGAGACCGAGGGGGTTACAGAAGAGAGGTGCCCTACTGCCGTGGAGCGTCCGTCCGATAAGGCAAACAGATCGATGTCATGAGACATGACTATTCCCAATACGGGACACGTCTCCGGTTGTCTGACGCTGTCGAGAAAATTACTCAGGTCATCATGAGAAGACAGTTTCAACATGGGAAAATGCTGTTCCCGACTGGAAAGCTGAAGAGCTGTGCCCCGGTAGAGCTTATACTGCCATTCGAGGAGGTCCACACCAGCGGCCATGGCCTCAGTCGGATCTTTGCCCTTGGGCAGAAGAGCCATCTCAATATTCGGAAAACTTTTTTTCCAGCGGGCGAAGGCCCTGAGACCGGCATCGTCATAATCTGCATTGAAGTATACCTTGCCTGCGGATTTGACCATGGCGAGCACCTCTGGATCAGGCAGGTTTTCAGCCGAGGCAAGGGCTATGTAGTTAAACATGTTCTTTCCCTCCTGAGCGAGCAGAATGGCGTCCAGTTCAGATTCCGTGATGAGCAGGGGAGTGTTTTTTCGAGAACTGTTTTTTATAATGAACATTGCCGATGGACAATCCGCAAGAAGAGCATACTTGCGGGCATCCGCATCTCCGAACTCGTAACCGAAGCAGCGACATTTTACACTTATCAGATTGCTGTTCCGGTAATTCGGTATCCAGAGACCGACAGGCTGGAAGCATTTGCCGTCTCTGGGACGCATGGAAGTGTAGCTCTGCCAGGGACGGTCGACAAAGCCGAGCCCGTATTTTTCGGCCGTCTGTACAGTAATGCCTCTAGATTTCAGATACAAGGCGGCCAGAGAATCTGCGGTAAGTCCTCTTCTGGCTATTTCAACCATGTCGAGATAATTTTTAGCTGTAATTGTGACAGGTTGAGGTATGATTTTCATCTGCTGGCCGGATGAATGTCGAGCTGTTCTTCCTGAAGAGCCTGCTTGCGATAGAACTTTCTTCTTTTCAGGATCAAGAGAGGTTCCTCTGGCAATCAGTTTTTTCAACTGCGAGCTTGAGTAAGCCGTGGCCCCACATTTACGACAGCAGCAGTAATTACCTGGAAGAATTCTGAATCGATCATCAGTTACGCTGCTAGAACAGACAGGACATGGGCCATGATATTCACCATTTCCAGTGTGACTAACCTGATGTAGTACAAAACCAGAGTCTGCATAAATGCTCAGCCAATCAGACATGGACAAAGTTCTCCTTTAATAAAGGATGAAATTCATGGATGAATGAATGTTGGGAGGCATCCTCCCAACATTGCCTACTTTTTATTATTATAAATATCAAATAGTTATTGAAAAATTAGGATAAATTTCCAAGATTTTGGGAGGGAGGCAATTCGGAACCGGTTCAGAAAAATATATGACCGAAGGATGCCTCTCTCTCTTTTTTTTATATGGACTTTAGAAAGAAAAAACCTCCCATGCCTCCCAACTCCATCTGACGACCTGTTCAGCAGGGGGCTGCAACAAAACAAATCCTCCCAAACCCCTCCCTCAATCCTCCCATATTTTCTGCCGCGCCAGACGACTGCACTTTAGTTGTTCGGGTACCCCATGCGATGAGCGTACGCTGCCAAACTCTCCTCGGCCTCACTGGTCAAACCAATGCCTAAGACCTGGATGCTGGAGCTCTTTTTGTAAGCAAAACCTTTTGACTCCATATTTTTTCTAAAATTAGGTGCACTCATGGCAATCAAACCGGCTTCCTTGCTCCACTGATTATATGCTGAATAAACAGCGCTGGATGCTTCGCTTTTTTCAGGATCAAGAACACAGCATTCATCAAGAAACATCTCCACCGCATCGCGTTCCTTTCTGTACTGGTGCTTGTTCGCCTCTATGAAATCAGGAATCTGGAGCCCTTCCTGAAAATATCGAACAGCACCCTCGACAACCCAATTCAGGAAAAGCCCGTGCTCATCTTTAAGCTTTTCTTCCAGCAAGGGATCCTTTTGACCGATATAGGGCGTAATCTCTTCAGGATTGTCCTCAAAATGGCGGTCAAAATTAAGGCAGAGGGCTCTGGTAAGCAGTGCCTCATCCTGAGTATCGAAATGGGGAACAAAGTTACTTTCCAGAATCGGCACACAACACGGGCGAAATGATTTCTCCGAACCGTAGAGCTGTCGGCCCGTCATCCAGTCATGACCGGTGATACGCTTCAAAAGGGGAGCGTTTATCTGATCACTGCGATCGTTTTCACTGGCAATGACACAACGCTTTTTCGCCATCGCCATCAACTCGGGAGTCGGAGCACCGGACTCTCTGATCCGACCTTTCATAAACACAGTCGACCGAACTTCCATCGCGTAGTCGCCCAGAATATCCCGAATCAGGTGGCACAGAACCCCTTTGCCGTTGCGTCCCCGGTCTCCAAGAAATATCAAAAAAAGCTGCAGGTCGTTTGTGCCGATTAAGATATATCCAAGCAGCACCTGAAGAAAACGCATCATTTCATCAAGGCACTTGCCTGCCTGCCATCGAGTGTAGGCAAGATCATATGCCCTTTGTTCCGCTAAAGCCTGGTTCAGCGCATTTTTCGTCCGGCAGATATTCTCAAACAGTTCCTTCTCGGAGGAATACCTCTTGCTTCTCCGGGAGCCGTTTTCTTCATCAAACTCTCTGACCAGGTCTTCAAAAGTCTTTTGCAGCTCATCCAGATGAGCCAGAGAATCCGGCTTGTCGGGCAAGCCTACGGGAAGAAATATTTCCCGCAGAGCATTCAGGGTTTTCTCCGGCCTTGATGAGCGCAGCTCTTCTGGAGGAAGCGGCACGGCTGTACACATCCGTCGCATATCATCCGGACTACAGTCACGAATACTTCCGTCATGAAGATCAATGATTCCATAGGGAGTGTTGAGAGTACCTTGATCATTCTCGTCGAACCGCTGCTCTGACGTACTGCAATAGAGGCGAAGAGCCTCGCGGACGGCAAGCTGCTGCGAGTATATATTGAGCGTGGTATTAATAGCAGCATCAATCCGGCTTATTTCCCATTCAAACTCCTTCTGGCACTTATAGAGTTCTGCTCGGGCAGCCTTAAGCACTCTTTCCGCATAGGATACAGCACACTGTATGTACGTTTTACAAATATCTTCCTTCCAGACTGTTCCTTCAAAGCGGTACACTTTCTTCTCTTCCATACAGAGTTTGAAATGGTCTCTCAGAGGCGATGCCATGATTTCGACAACTCCCATCTGACGACGGTTCGCCTGCTCTGAAACGGCGGCAACAGTCCACAAATATTCAGTATCTATTTCCTTTTTGAGTATTTCATAGCCCTTATCCGAATGATATACCTAGCGAAGAATCTGCTTGCGGCCTCGAGTTTTTGGGGCCGCAGAACTTTCTTGTACCAAGTCGTTTTCCATAAAAATTGTTGCCATAGGAATATCTCTCCTTACCTTTGGTTACTGGTGTAAACTTTTCTCTCCCCTCGGGTACTCTCAAAAATTATCAACTACCCAATATTGCATCGTGCCTGTAAAAGTTTAGGGCTCTTCAGATTATTTTTCTTACTATGTGTCATAATATATTGAATTATAATAATAAACTCACATAAGGAAGACGGCCTCCAATGTTAATAATCCGGGCGGGGCCTGTTCCCTTCCAGAAACAGGCCCCGTTGGCTATCTTCGATCCGAGCCCGGTTCCACAACGCAACTCTCAAGAAAGCTCTGCAGGTCGGAAATCCGATAACGAATCAGTCTGCCTACCTTCAGAAAAGTCGGCGGCAACCTGAGATATCTTCGGTTCTGCAACGTCTTGACGGAAAAGCCCGTTATGCGGGCAGCTTCTTTCTCGTTCACAGTTATCAAATCATTCTGAATCATGGTTATTCTCCCTGCGGACCACCTTCTTCGGGCGTCCGCACAGTTCCGTTATCCTTGCGATGGTATCCTGACACTCTGTATAGACCCGGAAACGCTCCGCCGCTTCAGCCCGCCTTTCCGCAGTTCTGAGCCCGTGCTTGAGGGCGAAGGTATTGCCCGGCGGAGCTCCCCGGTGTTTACGCATGTTCACTCCGTACCTCCCGCCGTGACCACGTTGCCGACAATGGCCTTGTCAGCGTGCACTACGGTGATGGTCTGCTGTCCGGAATTTCTATACCTGCGCAATGCCTCAAGCTGCCTCGCGTACAGATACATGAAACGTCTGGCTTCCCCAGCCCGGGCGGCAGCGTCCTCCGGCAACATAGCCGACGAACTTCGCGAAAGTGCCGTCATGCCTCTGTGCGCGGCGAGAAACATCTGCACCAGAAGAATACGTTCCAGGGTGTCCCTCGGCTTTGCCTCCTGAACCGCCGCTATCAGAGAGTTCAGAGTGTGTTCAACAGGCATCTTGCCGTCAGCTCGGGCAAGATTGCCGAGTATATATGCGGCAAGCTCCGTCCCTTCCGTACCAAATGCCTCTGACAATCTCGTCAGCCATTCTCTGTGGTCCTCACCGTCAAGATACTCGGGGACAAGCTCATCTTCCTGACAGTGCACGCGTACAGGCAGCGATATATTTTTCTGTTCTTCCATGGTTATCTCCTTCTCCCCTCACGGGGCTCACCGTAAAGTTACTAAAGTTTGTATCCTGTTCCCGGAAAGTTCAGCTCCGTCCCCGCTTATCTCCACTTTTTCCAAAAAAATTTCCTTTTCTTGTTATAAGAATAAGAAAACCAACAACTTAGGAGTGTATTATGGAATTTTCTTCGGACTCCATCTCAAACATAGCCCCGGCGCTGCTCAAGACTCAGCAGTCTCTCGGCCCCATCGGCAAGGACTCTTCCAATCCGTTTACGAACTCCAGATACGCGAGTCTCGCCAGTGTTCTGGAAGCATGTCGCCAGAGTTTCAGAGACAACGGCATATTGCTCATCCAGCGCGGAGTGGCGTCCTCGCCAGGAACGGTAACCGTGGAAACAAGGCTTATTCATGCGCCTTCCGGGGAATGGATCATGGGCCTGACCACCATCCCCGTGCCGGAAGAGGAAGGACGGATGAACAGTTCTCAGAAGATCGGGGCATGTCTGAGCTATGGCAGACGCTACGGCCTTATGAGCCTGCTCGGCATGGCCGCCGTGGACGACGACACCGACGCCGAGTTTCGTGTACCGGCGCGGACACCACAGCACCCCGCGAGCCACGACGAAAGGTTCGCCTCGTATCTGCCGGAAATATCCGATGTTACGTACTCGGAAGTTCTGGATGAAAAGTCAGGAAGAACACTGGTCTTTGCTTCGGGCAGAACCATGAGCCACAAGGACGAACTGCGCAGCTGCGGCTTCAGATGGTCGCCGGAAAGACGGGTGTGGTGGAGAGAACATGCAAATCATTAACAGGAGTTTTTTCATGAAACAGGCATATGAAACCGTGCAGCTCGACGCAGGAGAGGTCTTCAGCGGGCAGAAAAGCAACACGCCCATTACAGGCTTTAAAAGCTCATCTTCGAACACTCCGGCTGTGGACGAAAACTTCATCTTCGGCGACCTCGCCAAGGATGTCGTGGTGTTCTTTCTCCAATCCGACCCCGATCCCCTTTTCATCTTCGGAGACACAGGTACGGGCAAAAGTTCTCTGGTCCGACAGATTGCAGGCCGACTGCGCTATCCTGTCTGGGAATCCACAGGCAGCGAACGCCTGGAGGTAGGCGACCTTATCGGTCATCTCACATTGAAAAAAGGGAATATGGAATTCTCGGACGGCCCCCTGACCGCTGCTTTGCGGGCAGGGGGCGTTTTCATGCTCAATGAGCTGGATGCCGTGAACCCGGCCGTGCTCATCATGCTAAACACGCTCTTTGATCATCAACCTCTTCTGATACCGGAAACAAACGAGCTGGTCGTTCCGGCTCCGACTTTCCGCTTCGTGGCCACGGCCAACACCGCCGGTAATGGTGATGAAACGGGTCGCTTCACCGGTACGAATCAGCTCAATCAGGCCTTCATGGACCGCTTCACCATTCTGAAGGCTGACTATCCCGCCCCGGAAGAAGAAAAACGTTTGCTGGCCGCACGGTATCCCGCTCTGCCGGAACAGGTGCGTTCGGGCATGGTCGAAGTGGCGGGCAAGGTACGGGCGATGCTCTCCTCAGATAATCTTGAACATACGCCGGGCGTGGATATCGTCCTTTCCACGCGCACACTGTTGCGCTGGTGTGAGCTCACGCTCTGTTATCAGAGCCTGGCGTCCTCCGGCGTCTCGCCCCTGTTGTACGCGCTGGACAGGGCGGCGGGGTTCAGGGCCGGACGCGAAGGCAGGGCGCTTCTTCATGAACTCTGTCAAAGGATTTTCGGCATTTCAGACAACAAGGAGTAACATATGACAAACGATATCAAGGTACTGAACGGACTCACGGCCATATCTCCGGCCATCACCATATGGTCAGGCAAGCGCAAGATGCTGGCCACGGACTATGGAGTGGACACAAATGAGCTTCCCCCCTCTGAAATCATGGACCTCGGCACCAAGAAACTGTGTCCCCCGGAAAAAATGCGGGTCTTTCTCACGTTGAAGGCCAGATGCACGGCTCTTCTGGACAGACACGGCATCAGGTTCATAGCCTCAAGCTGGCTTGTGCCGAGGGACATGGTAAAAAGCATCACCGGTGGGCTTGAAGGGTTGAAGCGGGAGTTCATGTCGGAAAAGGCCACGTTCCTGGCATCCTATGACGCCACTGTCCGGGAATGGATAGCGAAGCACCCGCAGTGGGCGGGAATGCTCTCCCGGGCGGTGCCTTCAGCCGACTACGTATCCTCGAAGCTGAGCTTCGACTGGAAGAGTTTCCGCTTCTCCATGACCAAAGACAGCAACATAGCGGACGACGTGACACACCTTGCGGACTCCGTGTTCACAGACATCGCGAGGCAGGCCGCCGAAGCCCACAGAAACATCTTCGCCGACAGGGAACAAATCACGAGGCGGGCTCTCAGTCCTCTGAAGGTCATGGAGACCAAGCTGGCCGGACTGGCCTTCATCGAGCCGCGCGTCGGCCATGCGGCGGAGCTCATACGCACGGAGCTTGAGGAGCTTCCCGCGAGGGGCGTCATTCACGGACGGGAGCTCTCCAGACTGCTCGCCCTGGTCTGCCTTCTGAAAAATCCCGAAGCTCTGGAGGATTTCACAAGCCGCATGACGGAAGGACAAAACGTGAAGACGCTGCTCGCCGGACTGCATGCGCCCGAACCGGTGAGTGTTCCTGTACCAGGCAGTCCCGCCAGAATAGAAAGTCAGGGGTTATGGTGATGAAAGCATCGGAATCCATACGCAGTTCTCTTCCTCTTGTCGTGCAGGCTCTCGCCGAAAGAACCGGCATTCGCGTGGAGATCGGCGGCTCCGAAGCGTATACCGACGGAAAGGTTATTCATCTGCCGTCGCTTCCCCTGCAGGTGGACGAAACTCTTGCCGGTGTCGTCAGAGGCTATGCTGACCATGAAATCGCGCACTGCCTTTTCACGGACTTTTCCGTTGCCGCTAAAACCCGGGACAAAGTTGAACAGTGGCTCCTCAACATGCTTGAGGATGTTCGCGTTGAGGGACTCATGTCCAGGCGTTATGTCGGCTGCGCGGCCAATCTTTCGGAACTCACAAGGCGCATGTTCCTGAACGGCTCAACGGAGGTCTGCCCTCTGAACTGGTGCCTGCTCTATGCGAGGTCGTGGCACGAACCTCTGCTCGGAAAAGAATACAGGCGCGTCGGTCGGGAGCTTGAAAAAGTTGCCCCCGGCCTCACTGGCAAACTGCGAACCATACTGAATGAGGCAAGGAGGCAGTGTCAAAGTACGGAAGATTCTCTGCGGTATGCCGGACGGCTTGCCGCCGTTCTGAAAAACTACACGCCGCCTCCGCAGAAAAGACAGGAAAATGAGAATAGTGAAGACGGCAAAAACACGCAGGAGGAAAAGGACCAAAAAAACGAAACTATGGCAGAAATCTCAGGACCTCAGGGAAGCATAAAGGGTGATACGAACAACGTATCACCCTTTTCTGCACTCTTTGAACCGGATGCAGTTCTCCCCATGAACGTCGGCGACACTCTGAAGCGGGAACTGGAAACAGCATCCGCAGGCGCAGAGGATGCCTCCTTTCATGTGGCGAGATTTGTCAACTGTACTTTTCCCAACCTGCCTTCCGAAGCTGTCTCCGAGACGCTGAATCTTGCCGCACGCCTCAGAACGGGAGTCGCCGGTCTGCTTCAGGCTGATACGTTTGAAGGTCGTCGTACTGCATGTTTCGGCAGGCTTAACACTCGTCAGTTCTACAAGACGGCCCTTGGTGAAGGCAAGGTATTCCTGCGCACTGCTCCGGCCAGAATGAAATCTACGACTGTACACTTGCTGCTCGACGTATCGGGATCCACGACTCCCATAATCCGTGAGGAGCTCATCTCGGCCTATGCCATAGCAGTGGCCTTGCAAGGATTAAGAGGCATCTCCTGCGGCCTATCCGTTTTTCCCGTGAAGGACGCCGACTTCTATGATGAATCTTCCCCGGCCATGTCGGACATTCTCTGTCATGGTCGGAGGATATGTCGCGGCTTTCCCAATGTTCCGGCCTATGGACTGACTCCTCTCGCCGCCGCCATGTGGCGTGTACTTCCGCGACTGTGCTCCATGCGGAAGACAAGGAAAATCCTCATTGTGTTCACCGACGGACTTCCCGACAGCGTGGCGGCCGCGACTGCTGCCGTGCAGGATGCCGAAAACAATGGTGTAGAGGTTTACGGCATCGCCTACAACATTCACTCAATTCAGAATGTCATACCGACTTCTGTTTCCATAAAACATATCGCAAAGTTGCCGGGTGCGCTCTCTTCGCTCCTTCTGAAGACTCTGCGCAGTCATAAGCATTAGGAGGCTTTTGATGCCGAATATCTATGTGGAAATTCTTATTGTCATTCTTGGCGGAATCATCGCCGTGCTCAAGAACAAACGCTGACTGGAGGCTTTATGGGATATTACAGCGACGTGTGCATCATGCTCACCAAACAGGGCAGGGAAATCATGAAAGAACAGTTGAGCGAACTCGGCCGAAGCGCGGTCGCAAAAGACGTGCGGCGCTTCATATCCTCCGCCGATCTTCATCGTGTGGATTCCGGCACAGGCGGCGAAATCTTTCTCTGGAAAAACGTGAAGTGGTATGAGGACAGGGAGGACTTCCAGGAAGTCCGGTTTTTCTCCCAACTGCTGCGCGAATTACCTCTGAAGGATTACCGCTTCATGCGTCTGGGAGAATATGCCGATGATGCCGAGGATCAGGGCACGTTCTGGAACGATAATCCGTTCAATGTTCATTTCGAGAGAAAAATTGTGATAAGCTAAAAAACATGGGCGGTCATAAACATGGCCGCCCGTGTTTCTTTACGGTTATTTTTTAGCTGTCAGCACATCATCCGCGACAGCCGCCGCCTTGAGCATCGCCTGATCCGCCAGATGCGCATAGCGCTGGGTCATCACGGGATTGGAATGCGTCAGCAGCTTCTGAAGCGTGTAGAGATCCACTTTGCCGGAGCTTGCCAACCGGGACGCGAAGTTGTGACGCAGTCCGTGCAGAGGACGGAAATCCTTGGGAAGACCTGCCTTGTCACAAACATGACGGGCTTTGGCAGTATAGGTGGTAGGCGCCCATTGAGGAAAGAGAAACTCCCCATTGTCATGGCCAAGATTTTCCAGAAGCTCACGAACATACTGGCTCATGGGGACATAGGCAGTCTTTTTATTTTTAGCGGTTACGCCTCGAAGAGTGATAAATCCTCTGTCAAAATCGATATCCGACCACCGCAGGGCTATGGCCGCAGAACGCCTGATGCCGGTATGCGCAACGAATTGCAGATATGCCCGCAGATATGAATCATCTATCTCCAGAAGAGCTTGCTCATATCTAACGAGCTCTTCATCCGTCATGACCTCTGTTTTTTGGTTGTCCACACGGGGCATGTTGAAGATGAGGGTCTGGGGCTTCACGCAAAGGCCTCGTCGGCTTCCGAAGTTAGCGAGACGCTTTACCAGCCCAAGAACCGCGCATGCCATCGCGGGCTTTTTCCCCTTCCTCAGAATATATTTACCCAGCTTGTCAACATCATCCGTTGTGAGCTCTTCAACCGTTTTGTAGCCAAAGCGTTCTTCCAGGTAACGACTATAGATAGATTTATCAGCGCGCAGTCGTCCTGGAGATTCTTTCGTCGCTTCAAGATAAGCAGCCCAGAGACGTGCTATCGTCCAGCGTTCCGCCTTTCGTTTTTTCTCCTCCTCTTTTCTCCTGCGTTCATGATTGGACTCCTCCTTGCCGTTTATTCGATCCGCTCGAATACGTGATGCCTTGGCGGCCGTCATGCCCGCCGAGGATTTACCTACGGGTTCACGAATTTCCTTTGAACCTCTTCCCCCGGTCCTGTAGCGGATGTAAAACGATTTTTCGCCTTTCTGGTTTATACGGGCGAATACTCCCGGATACGCCGTCGCAACAAGTTTTCCAGTGATCTTCTCTGACATAAAGCTCTCCCAAAGTTTTTAAGAGATTGCCGGGTAGTCAGAGGAAGTTCAGTCCTAGCAGTTAATTTTTTGCGTTATATTTTTGTGCCGCACCGTGTCCGCACACACCCCCATTTTGTCCGCACCGTGTCCGCACACGACATCGAACGAGAAGGGAAAGTAAGGAAAATGGAATAGCATAACATATTATAATCATAGTATTTATTGGTAAATTATAAAATTTCAGTGAACTTGCGGGAAATGAGAAAGCTTTCCTTTAAAATGAAACGACGCTTTGTAAGAACAAAAATAAGTATGGAAGCAAGAACTTTCTTATCCGTCAGGCTGAGGGAAGAGGAAAAGGCCAGGGCCGCAGCCTGGCATGCGTTGTGCAGATTTTCGGCATTATCGCGGTGAAACGCCGCCGAAAGCGCGAGCGCCAGAGCGTCATGATTCGAGTCTGCCGATGCGGCAAGAGAACCCAAAAGAGGCCCCAGGGTATCCTTTCGGTAAAGCACGGCGTCGCCGTCAGTCGTTCTGACAAAATATTTTCCGGGAAGATCCGCCAGACTTTCTTTCTCGATGTGCAGAATGCGGCAGGCGTCGTCCAGTCGGAGCCCGCCGGGGAAACAGGAACAGAGCAGCGCAAGCTTACCGCAGGGAGTCAATGCCGAGTTCTCACGAAGGAAGGGAATGTCGTAATCGTCCATATTTCGCATTTTCAAGGAGTCAGAGGATAGATAGCTGAGGAGTTCTGGTACGGAATAAGGATAAAGCCCCCGGCATATCATGTAAATATTTCATGAATAAAATGAACAATATTTTTTTACACTGACTCAAAAAAGTTTTTACACCTTGAAATAATTAACTTTTATCTTTTGGCACAATTCTTGCTTTGTAAAGTAAAAAAGGAGGGACTATGCCACAAGATATCAACGGCTTTACTGTGCATGAAACGGATGTGCTTGTTCTGGGCGCCGCCGCTGCCGGTACCGGAGCTGCGCTTGCGGCGCTGGAAGCAGGCCGGCGCGTGCTGCTTGTCGACAAGGGAAAATTTGAAAGCTGCGGAAGCATCGGCGGCGGCAACGACCATTTCATGGCGGTTCTGAATACGGATGAACCTTTCGATACTACCGAGGACTTCATCCGGTTTTATGAAAAACCGAACTGGGGCCTTGTGCCGGATACCATCCGCCAGTGGGCTGAAACCTGTCCGCACATGATCAAATTTCTGGAAAGTGTGGGCGTCGAATTCCGACATAATGCCGACGGGTCCTATATGAGAAGCCAGGGCTTCGGTCAGCCCGGCAGCTGGTGGATTCTCATCAAGGACGGCGAAAAGCTCAAACCCAGGATGTCCCGGCGTATTCTTGAGATGGGCGCAGAATGCCTCAACCACGTGCAGGTTACCAGACTTATCGCTCAAAAAGGAAGAATTGTCGGCGCGGTAGGTTTCGATGTTCGGACGGGAGAGTTCCATGTCATGCTCGGCAAGGCGGTCATTCTGTGCCTCGGCCCCGTGGCGGAGCGCGGATGGACGAACTCCACCGGCAATCCCTTCAACTGCATGTATCCGCCCTCCGTTACCGGTTCGCACTTCGTTCTGCCCTATGAAATGGGAGCGGAACTCGCCTGTCTGGACAATCTTCAGGGAGCGACGCTCTTCCCGAAGAGTTTCGGCTGCCCCGGCATGAACGGCATTACCGGCTCCGGAGCTCATGGCCTCAACGCCAGAGGCGAAAGGTACATGCTGAACTATCATGCCATGACCGAACAGGCGCCGAGAGGCCTGCTCATGCAGGGAACAGTACGCGAACAGCTGAAGCAGGCCGGTCCGCCATTCTATATGGACATGCGCCACATCGACAGCGCGACTCGCGACATTCTGGATAATGACCTCATGCCGGGAGACAAGGCGACGTGGCATGAATACTGCGAGCAGAAAGGCTTCGACATTGCCACTTCTCCCATGGAAATCGAAATCGGCTCCATCAGCATGGAAGGCAGAGTCCTTCGGAACAAAAACTTCCAGAGTACGCTTCCCGGCCTTTACGTCGGCTGCAGTTTCATGTCCTTCAGCGGAGCCATCTGCGGCGGCTACCTTGCCGCCAAACACGCTTCGGAGGAAATCAGCTCCGCGACCGTGGAATTTCTGCCTCTGGATAAGCAGGAACTGAACGACGAAAAAGATCGCGTTCTGAAGCCGTTGCTTGACGGCGGCGACACGACATACCAGCTTTTTGAATCCGCCATACACCAGGTGATGAACTATTACATGGGCTATACGCGGAATGAAAAAGGCATGAGGCAGGCCCTTGCCAGTCTTGAACGCATTGAAAAGCTGTCCGACGACCTGCGCGCGGAAAACCTCCATGAACTGATGCGCATTCATGAATGCCTCGACCTGATGAAGCTGTGCAAGCTTGTCGTTACCGCCAGCATAGAACGAAGGGAAACCTCGCTCTCCACGATGGCGATACGCGGCGACTATCCCGAACCCGACAAGAATCTGGCAGACAAGATCCTTGTCATCCGAAAGAAGGATGGAGCGCCGGAGCTGCACTGGGAAATCAAATCAGAATATCTTCGTTAGAGCATCAGAAAGGAGAATATCATGCCGCCCAGATTCAGTAAGGAAGTGCGGGAGTACCATGTTACCGACGTACCTGTAAAAAGGCAGAGAAGAACCTCTCCCTGCGAATATGCCTGCCCTGCGGGAAACCGCATACAGCTTGTTGAAACACTTATTAAAGAAGGCAGCTTCAGTGAAGCCCGCATGGCGCTTCTTTCCCGCAATCCGTTTGCCGGAACAACAGGCCGCGTGTGCCCCGGCTTCTGCGAAGAAAAGTGCAACAGACGCCACTATGACGAAGGCGTGGCCATACGCGCGCTGGAAAGATATGCCTCGGAAAGAGGTTCCGTTCCTTCTCTGCGCCCTCTGGAGAATACCGGCAAAAAAGCAGCCGTCATCGGCTCCGGTCCGGCCGGACTGACGGCCGCCTTCTATCTCCGCCTTCTGGGACACAGCGTGGAAGTCTTTGAAGCGGAACCTGTTCTCGGCGGCGTCCCCCGCGTGAGCATTCCGGATTTTCGTCTTCCCAAAAACGTTCCCGATGCGGAAGTCGGCTTCATTCTTTCCCTCGGCGTCGTTGCTCACACGAATACCAGAGTTGGCCGGGACGTCTCGGCGGAAACGCTGCTCGAGACTTTCGACGCCTGCCTTGTGACGACGGGCAATCAAATCCAGCGTATGCTCTCCGTCCCCGGAATAGACGCCGCCGTTTCGGCAATGAAATTCCTTCATGAAAGCAACATGAGAAGAGAATCCCTGTCGGGAAGACACGTCGTCATTCTGGGCGGCGGAGGCGTCGCCTTTGACTGCGCCTTCACTGCCAGACGGCTCGGCGCAGCTTCCGTCAGTCTGGTGTTCCCGGAAGATGCCGATCACATCCGGACGACGGCCGACGAAATTCAGCAGGCTCATGATGAAGGCGTCGTCATGTATCCTTCCCACCTTACGACAGCCGTCGACGCAGAAGGCGTTCGGGCCCGCAGGCTGACGGACTTCCGCTTCGATGAAAAGGGTGAGCTCATCGCAACCTTCGAGAACGACGAGATCCGCACCATTCCCGGAGATATGGTCATCTGCGCAAGCGGCCTCAAGCCGGATACGGCCTTTCTCGACGGACTCGGACCGAAACGTACCCCCAGGGGACATCTTGATGTCGGTGACGACATGATGACCTCCGTGCACGGTCTTTTTGCGGCGGGCGATGCCGTTACCGGACCGGCCACGGTCACCTCCGCCATCGGAAGCGGCAGAAAAGCGGCCATAGCCATGCATGCCTTTCTTTCCGAAGCCGCTTCTCCCGTTGAAATAATGCTGGCAAAAAACGAGGACGGCTCTTTCTCGGCCAGCGTCGACAAGCACAGGGAAAGCCCTCTTACCCGGCATGTCGTGGAATTCAGCGAAATAAGAAATCCCGAATACCACGAGCACGCGCCGAGAGCCCTTCAGAGGACAAACGACGTCAGCCTGTTTCCCTTTGCGGAAATCAAGGCGGGATTCAGCGACGAGGAAGCCGCGGCCGAATCGGCCCGCTGCATGCACTGCGGCCACTGCATAGACTGCGGAAACTGCGCTGAACGCTGCCCCGACTACATCATCGAACGAGCCGAAGGAAGCGGTCCCTTTGTCAAGTATCCTCAGGAATGCTGGCACTGCGCCGCATGCAGAATAGGCTGCCCGACCGGCTCGATTGATATCGAATTCCCCATCACGCACCTCGTATAACCTTTATCTTGGTTCGCAACAGGAGAATGTTCATGAAAAAACAGCTTGCAATCCTTGCCCTGGCAGCCTCCCTCTTTACTGCTCCGAACGAATCTTTTGCCGCCGCGGAATACACCCTTTCGCTCAACCTCCCCATCGCCCCTGTGCACACCCGCTGGACCGGCGCCGTAAAGGTTTACTTCGATGAACTGCAGAAGCGCTCCGGCGGCCGCATCGTCGTAGAGCCCTATTTTGCCGAATCGCTCAGCAAAATCAGCGAATGCGCGGATTCCGTGCGCAACGGCCTTGCAGACATGACGGAAACGGCGCTCACCACGGCTCCGGGAGCCTTCCCGTTCTTCAGCCGTTTTGCCGACCTTTCCGACGTAACCCGTTCCATAGACGCTCCCGTACAGATCCTGAAGGAACTGGGCAGCGAATTCCCGGAAATCTACAATGAATGCAAGGGGCTGAAAATCCTTGCCATCCATGCTCTGCCCGTAGGCATGGTTCCCTGCACGAAGGAACCGATCAGAAGTCTCGAAGACTTCAAGGGCAAAAAGATGGGCGCCATCACTCCGGCTACGGCAGATCGCCTGAAGGCGCTGGGCGCAACTCCGGTAATGATGCCCCTTGCGGATATGTACATATCGCTGCAGCAGGGCCTGCTCGACGGCGCAGTCGTCGACTTTCAGATGCTCGTTTCCCGCCGCTTCGGCGACATGCTGAAGTATATGGTGCCCCTGACGATGTCCGGATGCTACTTCGGCATGTTCATGAACGAAGACGTGTACAACGCCCTGCCGGAAGATCTTCAAAAGGTCATCGACGACATGTCTGCCAACTACGTCGACGACATGTTCGCCGAATTCTGGGAAAAGGATCAGTATGAAACCGCCGAAAAATGGATGAAGGAAATGGGCGGAACGATCATCATGCTCTCCGACGCCGATTATGCCAAGGCCCGGGAACTTACTCTGCCTCTGAATGAGTCTGTTCTTAAAATCATGCAGGACAACGGAATCCCCGCCGACAAGCTTGCAAAGAGATTCTACGAACTGAACGAAAAGTACAACTCGCCATGGAAGACTTCCCGCCTTGTTAAAGAGGTCGGCATAAAATAATCTGAAATAAACGGCGCATGGAAGCTCTTTCCATGCGCCGCCTGCGGAATATATAAAAGAAGGATCGGCATAATGGCAGAAGTGAAGAGTATCAACGGAATTCCGCCTGTTTTGAAATCGGTCGGCGCAAGGCTTACGTCGTTTTGCAAGCTGCTCAGCTCCGCCGGTATCTGCGTCTTCATGGTCATGGTCTTCATGACCTTTCTGGACGTATTTATGCGCTATGTGTTCAACAGTCCCATGCAGGGCATTTTTGAAATAACAGCCATGCTCATGCCTCTGGTGGTCTTTTCCTCTGTAGCCTACACGCAGTGCACCAAAAGCCATATCAGCATGGATCTTCTGACAAGCAAGCTCTCGGAAAAACAGAAAAACGTGCTTGAATTTGCCACCGGAGCGTGGAGTCTGGCCGTCTGCATTCTTTCCGTCTATGCTTCATGCGTCTATGCATTCAACACAAAGCTGATCATTCTTACCCTCAATATTTCCGTAAAACCGTTCGTTCTGTTCGTCAGCTTCGGCTTTGCTCTGCTGGCACTGGTTCTCGCCGTGGATCTGCTGGAAAAGGGCGCCCTGCTGCTGCGTGAACGCCGGACGTACATCATTGTCGCCCTGCTGCTCGCCATAATCCCCGTCGTGCTGGGGTGGCATTTCGGCTCGCACCGCCTATTCGGCGTGAATCAGGTATACATCGGCATATGCGGAATAGTGGTCATGCTTCTGCTCTTTGTCAGCGGCATGCCCATAGGCTTCGCCCTCATGGCCACAGGTTTTATTTTTTCAGGCGTCATCCGCGGGCTCAAGCCCATTCTGGACATGTACGGCAGCTCCATGTACAGCACAAGCGCCAACTACACATGGGCGCCGCTCATGTTCTTCATGCTTATGGGCTACTTCTGCTCATACGGCAATCTCGGAAAGGATCTTTACAACTGCGCCCGCAACTTTCTCGGACACTACCGCGGAGGTCTCGCACAGGGCAGTGCCGTCGCGTGCACAACCTTCGGCGCCGTGGTGGGCGACAGCATTTCAGGTACCATTGCCATGACGGCCATAGCCCTGCCCGAAATGCGCAACAACAAATACGATGATTCCATATCTCTGGGCGTTCTTTCCTGCTCCGGCCCCATAGGCACGCTCATACCGCCGAGCAGTATGCTCATTCTTTACGGCGTGCTCGCGGAGCAGTCCATTGCCGACCTTTTCCTCGCAGGTGTCGTGCCCGGCATCCTTACCTGCGTCGTCTACTGTATCATCATCTGGTGGAAGGTCTGGCGCAATCCGGAGCTGGCGCCGCTTCTTCCCAAGACGACGCTGTCGGTACGAATGAAGTCGCTGAGCCTGGCGCTGCCCATTCTCATTCTGTTCGTTCTCGTCATCGGCGGTATATACGGCGGCGTGTTCACGCCGACGGAAGGCGCGGCCATCGGATCCATAGGAAGTCTCCTTATCGCGCTGGGTCTCCGCAGGATGACATGGCGTAAATTTCTTGACGCCGTCAATGAATCGGCCAAGTACATAGCCATGTGCTTTTTCGTGCTGACGGGAGCGACTGTCGTGGGCTACTTCATGACGCTCAGCAAGATCCCCATGCTGCTTGCCAACGGCATAGCGCTGCTTCAGCTGCCCGAACTTCTCACGCTGGGGCTCATTTTCCTGGTCCTGCTTTTCCTCGGCTGCTTCATCCCTGCCATTCCGCTCATGCTGGTATGCGTGCCGATTCTCGTGCCCGTAGCCGCGCTTTACGACTGGAACATGCTGTGGTTCGGAATCTTCATTTGCATCATGATGAATCTGGGATGCATAACTCCGCCGTTCGGGATCAACCTGTTCGTCATGAAAGGCGTGGCGGAAGTGCCTCTCGGCGTGGTTTTCAAAGCCGCCATACCGTATATCATAGGCATGTGCATCACGATCGTGCTTATCGTTATTTGTCCCGGCATAGCAACCTGGCTCCCTCTATCCATGCATTAAATCGAAACAAAGGAATTCCAACCGCAATTCATACCCGTTTCGCGGCGATAGAGCCCACCTGAACAGGTGTGCATATCGCTGCCAAGAAAACGGAGACGATGCTCAACTCTCCTCGCTGACCTCATATCGTTGGGTTCCTTTGTGAATAGATTTTTAGTTGAGACAACTGGTTATCTCACAAAGGAACCCCTTTTTTAACTTATTTCCAGGCTTCGCCTCAGGCTTAAGACCGACTTTTGTAACTCCCCGCATAACGAGGAGTTTTCGGATTAACAAAAGCCGGACTCCTTAAGGAATCCGGCCATTGCGATGATAGTTTTAAAGGGATCGATTACAGATCAGACATTGTAAAAAATTTTCGGCAGTGAGTGCAGAAAAGAATCTGCTTTTCCAAACGTACGGGATGTAGCTTGCGGCCTCGTATTTTTACGTTGAAAAGATTCCACAAAAACAGAGCATCAACAGGAATTATTGCATCTGATGCACATTTAGGGCAGCGCATGAACATCTCCTCATAAAGTTTGCTCTTCACAATTATTATTCATATAAAATTAATTTATTCTTAAATTGTAAACATACAGTGAAAATTTATCCTCTTCATCATTCTTTAAATTTATATTTCAGCGCACGTTTAAGTCAAGTTTTTATTCATATACAACATATATTATTATGGTGCTTAATTTAACATTCAAAGTCTTCATATAGAAATAATATCAGATGAAGAATTTCATATAACCGATGCTCATCGAAAAACCATTTTTCATCTCTCCTGTTACTGCTCCAGGATGTACGTTCGACAGATGCCCCATAAAAACAGAATACAGCATCAACATATTGGTTTTATTGATTAAAAATACATCAACCATCCCGGAAAGCTTTTAACCAAAATGGGGCCCCACCGGCATAGCCGGTGGTTCCTCTTATGCGCCTGTAAGGCTC
>OOCM01000459.1_pt1 | contig 40488 bp, 65 predicted proteins | sample 1671111 | NCBI WGS metagenome assembly OOCM01 (sample SAMN06348123, study PRJEB24527) | human gut metagenome | biome: human gut; feature: ankylosing spondylitis patient; material: feces | host: Homo sapiens | place: China | collected 2015-10 | reverse complement strand
TCCCACGGAACTTTTCAGCCCTGCGCCGGTATGTCGGTCGCATCCGTTTCTTCATTCATAAGCCGGAGCCAGCCAAATAAATTATTCGGCCTGCCGCTTTCATACAGCGCACAGGCAAGCCCCTTGTGGCGGTCTTACCCTTCCGTGGTGCCGCACTGCGGTAGCATACATCTGGCACGGACAGTTGGGAATTGAACCCACCACACACGGTTTTGGAGACCGCGTCGCCACCTTGGTACATGTGCCCTCATATTGGTCGTCTTCCCGCTTAGATTGTCACACGCTCATGCCCGCTTGAGGCCCCGCAAGCATCTCAAGTGCCGCTGTTCGGTCATGGCAAGGAGGACGCATCCTCACGCGCAGTTTTCAGCGAGCATTGTCATTTCCATGTGAGCCACGACGACAACGGTCTCACATTGTCCGGGTGCTACCCGGCATCTTGTGCAGGCGACAGGATTCGAACCTGCGAACCCGAAATTTTACTATCGGAGCTGATTCCTCCCAGCTTCCGCCCGCATATATTTGTGCCGTGTGGGAGGTGCGACCTCCCGCCCCTGATCTTGGGGTGCAACGAGCGCACGGCATATAACAACAGCCCGCAGGTTTCCCTACAGGCTGTTTATACCGGTATGACCTTTCGGTGCCAGAAGGTGCGCCCAATACCGGCGGCGCATAAGATGGAGGAAACGGGTTGAGTGGAAAGACGGGTGGATGACTATGCCTTATCATCCACTGTACCTATTGTAGCACATCATTAGGTGGAATTTGTGCCAACTTTCTCTGCAAAACCACAATATATGGCTATGTCATAGAGAAATTGCTCTTTCCGGCGGCTGAATGTCCGCTCACTTATCCCCGGTACGATAATCTTGTTGCGGGAATACTTATGCTTGCCCTGACAGTTGCGCATGATCCCCTGTGTAAGCTGCTTTCGAACGCTCTCGCTCTCCAAATCCCGCCCACATCGGTCTATGGCATATTCAACAGCCCGCATTTTCTTGGTTTCCGGCCAGTTTTCTATGGCGGCAAGCTGCTCCGCCTTGCTTTCTGCCGGTCTACCAATGCCGGGGGAGCGGGGCATACCCTCTGTTGCACTGTTCCCGCCGCTCAGTATCTCGCTCCTTGCGTCGTTGTACGCCTGTACCCGCCGTGGATAACCTCTGACATAGGCAATGCACTCAAGCCGCACATCATACGGCAGCGTCTGTTTTCGGCTCATGCCAGCCTCCTTACTCTGCGTTGTTTATCAGTTTGTAGTCGCTCCGCAGAGCGTCCGCAATATCCTTCTTGGTCACATAGCCACTGTTTTTTGCGTCCACCAGCTCCACAAGGCATTTTTGCAGATACTCAACACTCATAGTGTCGTGGCTGTCCGGCGTTTCCTCCAACACGTGGAATCCAAATTTTGTAAGCAGCACTTCGGATACCAAATCCATGTTTTGCTTTGTCCCCATCAGCTTGCCCTGCTGGTACGCTTTCATGGGGTTGTTGGGCAGGGTTTTGCCGTCAATTCTCATTTCCGTCCCTCCTTGATCTTGTCCATCAGAAGCAGCCGCACAGCTTGGCAGAGTGCATATACAAGGCTATTCTGCCAAATGCTCCGTCGCTCCTTAATGCGGCACATACTGTTCTCGATTTCCTCCAAGGCTTCCAGCATTGCGTCTTTATTCGCCATCGGCTGCCCTCCACGGAGTGTCCACGCATTCAGGATGGACAAGCTCCATCTCGATCGCCCACAGTAGGTTCCACGCCGCAGCTACAAGGTGCGGCTCATCCACATAGCCCGCCAGATATTTTGCCGCATGGCGAATAGCGGAATCTAACAAACTGTGGGTTGGGATCCCTTTATCGACATTATGCTCCCCGTATTTCAAAGCGCCCGCCTCGCAGTGCTTCGACACTTCCATGATAGCCGACCAAGGGAGCAAATCCATCCGTCCCTTGCCCGTGTGCATATCCCGGAGTGCTCCGCTTGGAAACTTGGTTCTTTCTCCGCTGTCTTTAATCATGGTTCCTCCGTTCTCCGCAACTGCAAAAATCGTCAGCCTTTACATACGGTAGTCCACCAGCGAAATCACATCCGCATTCGTATTCATCCGGCTTGTAATGCTTGCAGTCATTGCACCGCACCACTTCCACAGCGTCAACGGTTGGAACAACATACTTGATTATGTGATATGCTTCTGTAAATCCCTCGGCAAGACTATCAAGCTGAGTTTCACCGTTGTGTATCAATTCTTTCGTTTCCTCGTATTCTTCGCCAAACAGTCTCAATGCTTCATCAGCGTCAATCAGCCGCATCGCCGTCACCTCCGTCCATCTTGGCGCCCCAGTTGGGGCAGATGTGTCATATAACTGCATTTGGTCAGCCATTGCGCCACACCTCCTTACAAATACCCGTGATTCCGCTTTTTCGCTTCCATATTGTCGGCTACTTCTTCCAGATCCCACCACGCAGGCTCTCCAACATGGCATTTCCACCGATCAGCGCCAAACGCCCTGAATATACAGTTTTGGCATCCGCCCTGATCCTTGCAGAACTGCGCAAGTGTTTTAGCGCAATCTTCCGCTCTTTTATTGCTTACCATTGTCAGCCCTCCTCACAGTAAAATCTTGAAATGTCATCCATACGCCAGCGAACTGTGTCCGAAATTGTGGAGCATAGATGCCCACCTTCCATGTGTACGGACTGCACACCGTATACCTGCCGCGGATTCGTGAAAGCCCCGAATTGCTTTTTCATGCGCTCCTCAAACTCGTCCTTGAAGATAATAGTCAGCTTCATTCCTTCGCCTCCAATGCTTTCTCTGCCTCCTTGCGGGTGAGGAATACGGTCTTGCCGATTTCTCCGGCGTTTATACCTGACAGCGATTGCCAAACAAACCCTTCTACAATGTCCCACTCGATAAACAAGCCGAACAATTCCACACAGATGGCTCTAACTTTGTACACACTGATCGTTTTTCGACCCGTTACTTCGTAAAGCCTGTCACCCACCTTGCACGGCAGCACCACCAGCCGACCGCCCTTGTCAGCTGTCAGCAGTTCCGCAAGTCTTCCGAAGGATATGTCACAGCTTGAAAGCACCTTTCCGGCTTCCCGTGCCTCAGCGCACGCTTGCGGAGACAGCCCCGTGTCCTCGTAGGCGGCAAGGCGGTCTTTCACACGATTTCGGCAATACAACGCGGTGCAGTCGTCCATCGGCTTACAGTGTTTGCCTCCCCAATCCGCTTTGCACTTCTCGCAGTCCATGATTGCCTGTCCATCGGTGTCTCGCTTCGTCAGTCGTTCCATCACTCCACCTCCTGCAACGACTGCACAGCTATTGCCACTGCCTCTGACATTCCATCACTCAACCTCCACCCATATTTGTCACACAAGGTAGAGTAGTCTGCATACAACTGCACTAACATAGTAGCAGCTTCTTGCTTTGTCATTTCACTCCACCTCCTGCATCCAGAACTCACGGCGACATGCACTACAATCTGTTAAACAGATGCACTTGTACTTCTTAGGTATATCACCGCCCACAGAGGAGGGACAAATACGAAGAACACCGTCTTTATCCAGTACAGCATTAGGCCACTGCTCCAGAAACACGCTCTGCCGGGTCTTATGTGGATGCTCCTTCGCCCACTCCTCGACGATCTGAACAAGTCTTTCGGCGTCATTCATCTCCCATATTGTGCTGCATATCATACCGTCCGCAGGGCACTTGGCACACCCACGAAAATGCTTACACATCCGGTTTCGCTCCCGGATAAACTTCACAGCATCCATGTCTATACTCCTTCCCGCCCCGCCTCCGGGGCCTCCCCTCTTACCATCTGCCAGCACCGGCGGAACCACACCATCCACGCCACGCAGCCGGGCCATTGCTGCCCTCCCATCCTCTGGCTACAGCTGCCCAGATCCTTCGACCGCTTCCGGCAGGCCCCGCAGGGGAGCCTGTCCGGGCAATCCTTCACACAGGGGCTTTTCATCCGGCCCACCTCACGATCTTTTCTCTCACTCCCCACCGCAAGGCGTCCTCGTGGCTATCAAAGTAAAGGTCAATGCGGTTGCCGCTGACTGCTCCGCCCACATCCTGCGCTATGTAGATATGCCCATCGATCTCAACCTCTGTCCCCAACGGTATCACATCGGGGTCGGTAGCGATGGTCACTCCCTGTGTTGCTTTCGCTCCTGTGGCTGTATAGCCGTTTGAATACGCTCCACAGCATTTTTCGCAGGGGCAGTATGCTGTCACGGTCATGGTGCTTTCGTGCGTGTAGGCGGCTTCCTGTGGCGTTTCTTTCCGGATTACTTCCGCCACCAGCGGGGAAACAGGTTCTTGCTCCTCCACATATTCCGCTTCTGCGGCAAGTGGCTCCACCCACAATATCCCGGCGGCAATCAGCAGACCAAGGGCCGCACCTCCGACAACTGTAAATATGCTCTTTCTGCTCATTTTCTTCCTCTCCCGTATACCATCCATTGCATAGATACCCCAAGCGCATCACAGATATGTGCCAGCACCCACACCGATGCGGTGCTGTGTCCACACTCAATATAGCTGATTGTCGATGGTGCTACACCAGATTCCAAAGCCAAATCATTCTGCGACATAAGTTCCTTCTCCCTTGCCTCCCGCAGGCGCTTCCCCATACCCGCAAAATCTGCCGTCATGTGTATCCTCCTTTCTATCATCAGGATCGTACTCTGGGCAACTTACCACCAAAAATGATGTGTATTTTTCATTTTTTGTCGGGATTGCATTCCAACCCTTTACCGGCTCAAATCGTATAGGCCAGCCCTTTTTTGTGTAGTCTACTTCTGTCCATGAGCATCCTCCATACGCTTTTCTACAAGTCCAGCAAAGCGTTTTCCCTCCAGTGGTAATATGCTCCTTCACAAGTTTTCTCCTCCACTCACCACTCAACCGTGACTTCACATTCATTCGGCATAAGCAGGCGTAGATTTTGTAAAACGCTTTCCCGGTCTCCCCGGATAGTGAGCCGTGCGTGTAGCAGTTCTGCACTTCGCGCGTGCAACGGTTCCACACTTCGCACCGGCGTTGGTCCATCGGACTGCTTCTCCAGCGTTTCTGCTGCCGGAACCTCGGCTGTGTGCCACTCTGATAGTTTCTTTTGCCACAAGTTAAAGTTCCGACCACCTCGCACAAACGGCACGCCAAGTTTTTTCCCACATTCTATGATAGTGGCACTGCAACAGCCCATTTCTTCCGCAAGGTATGTAGCTGCACCTCCGCAAGACTGCATATTCCGCAGATATTCCCGCTTAATGTCGTCCGGCATCGCCTTGAAATCTTCCCAAGGCATAGGCCGTGTGATGTTGTAAGTTTTCACCGCTCCGTTTCTCTCCTTCCTTTGCGCCGCAGTGAGGTAGTCGCTGGGCAATCTGCATTTCCCACGCTTGCGGTTCACATGGGCAAACGCGCCTCTTGCAACACGCTTTTTCTGCACGATGTCATAGTCAAAATCATTCATAGGCGGTTATGCTCACCTCCGTGCGTGGATTCTCCTTGTCGTACAGTACCCGGCTCCCGTCATGGCTGACAATAATGCCGCAGTGGTCGTCCAGCAGCACCCGCGCCTTGACCAGCACATCGTCCACAGCCTCCAGCAGATTGGTTAAATCCACTCGCCGCTTGGTTGGCATATAAAACAGGCATTTAACCTCCACGGGGTAATCTAACGGCTCATGCACACCAGCCTTTTTGCAGTACCACACGGCCTTTGCCTCGTAATCGATGTACTTCTGCGACGGCATGATAAACGATTTCCCCGTCTTGCTGCTGTGCATAATACGCTGGCTGTTTTTCTTTGTCACAGGTGACAGGGGTATGGTAAAGTGCATGTCAGCCATCGCCGCCTCCCATCTCCATCTGCCCATCCACCTGCATGGCCTTTGCAAGCCTGCTGCAGGTGTCCAGCTCGTCCAATGCCCGCTTGAGGTACATGGAAAGTAAGGCTTGCTTTTCTTCCTCCGTTTCCGCCATCTTGTAGCCGCCGTCTTTCATGGCAACGATAGGCACACCCTGCCGCCTCTGCTCCCGTATCATCCGGCGGTTCTCTCTGTCCGGCATACCGGTCAATGCTTCAAGGTTTTTCCGGGTGTATGTAATGCCGGGAATCATGCGTAATGTGGTCATGTCAATCCTCCCCAAATCTCAGTTTCGTCACGGCGATAGGAAATTCCTCGATCTCGCTTGCCCAGCGTGCCGTGCCCTTGCCGTTGTGCCGTTCGAACACCAGCGGAAATCCGCCGATGCCGTCGAACAGGCTACCCATCGTAACAGGACGCAGATATTGCGCACTGATACGCTTTGCCAGGAAATCCCAGAAGGGCATGGCGATGGAGTTACCCAGTGCCTTATACCGGGGGCTGTCCGCATCCTTGCGGCGCTTGCCCTTGCTGTCCATCCACTCGCCGATGTCTGTCCAGCCGTCCGGGTATCCTTGCAGCCGTTCGCACTCCATCGGGGTAAGGCGGCGCACGATCATGTTCTGCACCGGGTATGTCTCTGCGTCCTCCCGGTACGAACAGGAAGCCCTTGCCCGCAGTGCGTGTGCCACATCTGGTGTTGCCCCGCACACCAGCATATCGTTGTATGCGTCCTGCCCGTTGTAGCTCCCGGCATGAGCGCCGGGGGAAAGCGTACCTGTCACATCTTGGTACGTCAGCGGGAATTGGTTGCCGCCGGTTCCCATACGGGCTTGCAGACTGGGCGCTACCTCGCCGCAGTCCCGGATGACATCGCAGGCGTGGCTCATATCCAGCACGGTGGGCTGGTGCCCATGCTCCTGTGCTCTCAGCGTCCCGGAAACATCATGGCTCACGCCCATCACATTCCCGCCTTGATCGTTCAGGCATAGCACCGCCGGTTTGTTCCCGCCGCACTCTGCGTTCAGCGTGGGGGATTGCTCTTCGGCGTATCCGATGCTCCGGGACTGTTCGCTGTTCCCCAGCTTAAACCCGGCGCAAACCGCAGGGCGATCTATGGTATTCACCGTATAGCACGTATCCTCACGCCATCCCTTGCCGTTGCATCCTGTCGTGTCGGCACGGTCGATTGCGTTTCCTTGCAAACAGAAAATCGTCTGGTCATTCCCTGTCCCAAGCGTCCCGCTTTTCTCCGTCTGGACTAAGGCTCCCTTTCCTCCTCCGTCACAGCCCCCCCCTGATTCGGACTGCGTAAGAAGCACATCCTTCAGCACCGGTGGAAGATCTTTCCCCCGCCGTTCCGCTCTCCGCAGGATGCCCTGACACGCTTTTGCGCTCAAAGAGTATTTCTCCTGCGGTGTCTCCTCCAAAATCTGCGACAATCGAAATACGACGGCGGCGTTGGGGGACTCCCCAGTATTGCGCATCATGCACTCGCCAAGCCACGCTCCATCGTCCTCCCACTTCATCGTGGTAGCCCCCCCAGGTGTTCCAGCCTTTTTCAGGCACTTCAATATCGGGGGCTTCCGGCTCTGCGATGCGGATGATCTCTTCGAGGACTGCCGCGAAGTCTCGCCCTTTGTTGCTGCTGAATGCTCCGGGCACGTTTTCCCAGACCATATACCGAGGTCTGACCATGTCACCTGTCCGTCCGTTCGCTCTGTCATGCTCTCTCATCTCCTTTACGATGCGGACCTGTTCCATGAACAATCCGCTCCTTGCTCCCGCCAATCCGGCGCGTTTTCCCGCAATGCTCAAATCCTGGCACGGCGATCCACCCGTGATAACATCCACGATTTCAATTTCTGCACCGTTGATTTTCGCAATATCCCCGAGGTGCTTCATCTCCGTTCCTCCCGTTTGGTCATTGTAGCCTCCAATTCTGCTTTTTGCCGATGTTCAGCATATAATCCTTCGCCCTCTGGTTGATCCTGCTCCCAATTGCCTCGTCCCAGCTCAAAATGCGGTCAATGGTCAGTTCCGTGGAAATGATCGTGATTGCATCTGGGTTGATATATCTGGCATTCAGCAGGTCAAAGGCAATGTTTTTGTCGGCATCCGTTACGCCGCCCTTGAGAAAATCGTCGATATACAGCGCACGGACTGTTTTCAGCGGGTGCATGGCTTCGGCGTATGCTTCGGCATCGTTTACCTTTGCCTTGATTGCCGGAATATCTCCCCGCCATTGCACATACCGCACTGGGATTCCTCCGTCCATCAGCTTGGCGCAAATCGCCGTACACAGGTGTGTTTTCCCAGTGCCGGGAGAGCCGCCGACGAAAAACCACTTGCCTTTCCAGTCGGTCAAATACTTCTCCGCCGCTTGCTTCGCGGCCTGTTGCCAATACTCCTGAGTTTGGAACGACTCAAAGGTGCAGCTATCCAGCAGTCCCAGAAGCCCGGAACGCTCCATGCGAAGCCTATTCCGGCGGATGATCTCGCATTTGCAGGTTCTGCTCACCAGTTCGCCGCTTTCCGTGCGCCGGACGGTGTAGCCCAGCCCTCCGCAGATGTCACAGCCATGTTCCGACATGGTATTCTTGCTTTGTTGGCTGTTCACCGGCTTCCTCCTTTCTGCGCTGCTCCCATGTTCTGACGGCGGCCTTCCAGTCCTTCATGCGATTTTTCCCAACCATCCAGCCCTTGCAGGCGTAGAAATCGATGAATTGCTGTGCGTCAACTGTAGACCCCCGTTCGGCGATATAAGCCCGAACCTCGTCCAAAGAGGGCGGAGAGAAGCGCGCCTCGCGCGCATTATTCTCGCTTCTCGATTCTCGTATATCGATTCTCGATTCTCGATTCTCGAATACGGGGACATCTGCATTCATTTGTTTGCAAATGATTTCATCTGCTTGCGTAGGCTCTACAGGCTCAGGATATTTGCTTTCCTTTGCTCTCTGTGTCTGATACTTACCCCATGTTGGTAGGTAGAGGAAGCGCTTGCCCTGTGAAGTATATAGGGCAACCAATCCAGCACTCGCCAGTCCATGAAGGGCGTTTTCTACAGTTTTCAGAGTAAGATTTTCTTTCAAAGGGAATAGCCTGTTTTTGATAATTGCGGCCCGTCCGTCATAGCGTCCGAAATCATCGCAAGAAACAATCAGCCGATAGAACAAGACCTCCTCGAACCATGAAAGCCTATCTACGCTGTCGCTGGTGCAGATGCTCTCGCGTATGATTCTGTTCGGCATCGGCGCACCGCCTTAGAACGGAAAATCGCCGTCGTCCTCGGAAATCTCCGTGAAGGTCTGCGTGGGCTGCTGCGGTGCGCTGTCCTTGCTGCCGCAGAAATGTACCCGGTCCGCCGTCAGCTCCACCACAGTGCGCTTGTTGCCAGTCTTGTCCTCGTATTCCCGGCTGGAGAGCTTGCCCTCTACGATGATCTCCTTGCCCTTAGCAAAGTGGTTGCAAATCATCTCCGCCGTACCCTGCCATGCCACGCAGGGGAGAAACAGCTTCGTTTCTCTGTCCTTAATCTTCTCGCTCCACGCCACACGGAAGCTGCACACTGCTGTTCCACTGTTGGTGCGGCGCAATTCAGGGTCAGAGCAAAGCCGCCCCTGCAAAATCATTCTGTTTACCATCGTTTTCCTCCTTACAAATAGCTTTTTCCAAATTCACGGCGGAAGTCATCCTCCGTCCATCCCTGTTCCTGCATGGCCTTTAACTGGCCGTATCGGCGCAGGAGGCGCATTTGATTCCCGTTGCGGTGTACAGCGTTTCCACCGTTCCTGTGGCACCGTTCGCCGCAGAGATACACTACAAGGCCGTATTTCTCGCTTTTGTTGCGGTACGCGCCGCCGAAGATGTGCCTAATGGTGCCGCTCCAGCGGGTCACCCGCTCCATTTCTGCCGCACAGGAAGCACCGTCTTTCATCAGTCACCTTTATCACCTCCCAACGGCTGGGCTTCGCCCCAGCGTGATTTTAGCGCATCCAACTCCTGCGGTGTCATAGTCTCGATTCCAGCTTCTCGGCAATCGGCAACGATCTGGTCAATCAGCCGTGACATCTGCTCTGTGTCGTAGGTGCTTGAGCCGTACCAAACCGCCACGTTCACGCATCCCGGAATTTTGCTTGGCCCTTGTTCCGCCATCCAGCCGGTTCCTTTCGCCTCCCATCTGCGGCAGAACTCGTCCGCCGCCTTTGATACCATGCACACAACATCGCTCACACCACCAATGATCCTGATTTCTTCCCGGTACACATCATTCCTCGGGATCCCATAGTGTGCCGCCAGTTTATCCAGCAGCACCCACGCATAAGCGTTTGCGTCAAGGCTCCTGCCCTTGCGCTTGATCTGCGCCACATACTGCTTGTCCGGCTTCATCTCGTCACAGATGGCCATTGCAGAGGCGGGGGACTGCACCCGGAGGCACAGCCACGCCCCGTCGCTGTCCTGCTGCCACCGTGCGGCGGTCACATCAGCCTGCAACATTGTCCTGCTCCTTCTTTGCAGCCTTCATGCAGTCGGCGCACATCTGCGCTCCGTAGCGGCCCTTGGAGTACTTAACCATGTCCTTTACCGTCCACATTTCGCCGTTGCGCTTCCTGACGGACACAATGTCAGCTCCACATCGCTCACACACCGGAGCAGCGTTCCGCTCCTTCTCGTCCAGCTCGGCGGAAGAAATTTTGTCCGGGTCCTCGCCGGTGGGAAGCGCAAAGGTCCGCAGCCACATATACTTAAACGCATAGGTCATGGCCTTGCCGCTGCCCTTGTCTTGTGTGTCTGCTCCATCTCCGCAGGATGCAATCTCGATGTATTCCTCCGGGTTTTCCACGTTGACCATGCGGTAGATGACATCCACGTGGGTAATGTTCCCAGTTCTCCCGGCTGTCTGTGCGATGGGGTATACAACCAGTTTGTGTTTCAGCAGTTCCGCACGCATGATGGAGGTTACCTTCTCCTCGCTCAATGCCTTATACTTGGTGCTGCCAAACTCTACATGATCGTCCTTTGCAAGATACTGAACATCCTGCATAATCGCTGCGATTTTCTCATAGATATTCATCATTCGGTTTTCTCCTCATCAACAACTTGTAGCGGGCAATATGCCCCGACGATTCTCGTGTCTAACAGATACTCGCCTGTTCTCCGACATTGATTTCGCGAATAAGTCTCCAGCAGTGGGCAGAGGTTACAGCACATTTTCCCCTCCGGGAATGGGATTTCCACTGTAGCTTTTATGTACCGGAGGACACCGTTTATCATCCCAAGCCCCCCTTATGCAAAAACTCCGAGAGATACTCACCCTCCGTCAGATCGGAAATATAATCAAGCTGCACATCGGAAAACTTCCGTATAGCCAGTTTGAAATTCCCGATTGTTTCCAGTTCGCACTTGTGGCACATAGCGGCTTTCATCGGCTTCCAGCCGTGGCAAACAGGACATTCATCCGCTTCTCCGGGGATAATCTCCTCTCCGCACTCTGGGCAGACATAAATTATGCTGTTTCCGCACTCATCGGACTTTTCCTCGATGTAATCCAGCGAATGGAACGCTGCCCCACAATAATCACACAAATACATTACGATGCCTCTACGATCTCACCATTCGCCAGTTTGTACCACGTGTCCGCCTTGATGGTATCACCGTCCACCTTTACGATTTTGGCGTCAATGATGTTGCCATCATCGTCACGCTCGGAAACAACGATCCAGTTGCCCACAGCGCCTCTTGCAAGGCTATCTTGGCCCCATGCCACGGCAAGGCACTGTTCGCCTAATGCAGACGCTTTTCCATCCGGGCCGGTTACGGAAGCTGTGCCTCTCCGGCCCGAGGCGGCGGCGTTGCCGTTCAAGCCCGATGCGTTTTCCTCGGTTGCGCTCTCGCACTTGTCAAGCACAAACCGCACACCGGCGTTGATAACGCCTTCCAGCCCGATTTCTGCGCCAATCCTGATATGTTTGCCGCAAACCTTGCTGTCATAGCTGCTACGCTGTCCGTTGTCCTCAATTTCCACCTCGCAGTACCGGCTATCGCCAGGTCTATAGTAGCGTAGCGTGTCCAGCGGGTTCTCGCAGGCATGGGGTCCGCACTTGCACAGCTCTGCGGTTTCCTCCGTGTACTCGCCGCCGACCTCGTACTGGAATCCTCTGCATTTAAGGTCTCTATCAAATCCCTTGCACGCTCTCATCGTCTTTCCCTCCGTTTGTGTTACTTCCCGTCCAGTTTGTCCACCAGCCGCATGAGCCAATAACTCACCGTTGCGGCTCCGATGATGACCAGCGTCAATGTATATCCGTCCATCAATTCACCTCCGCAGCGCAAAGCGCATCGCACATACCCTTGCAGGGGCAGGCCGGACAATCGCACTCCAGCGGGCTCTTCTCTTCGCACAGCGCATCGTGCCGTGCCAGAAAAGCATCCTCCAGCGCCCTGTATTCTTGGTTGGTCATGTTTACTCCTCCTCTATCCCCAGCCACCGCAGAAACGGCATCCGGGGGATTTTCGTCCTGTTGCCAACCCGCATTGTCGGGAATCCAAGCTGTTCGGGGTTGTGCCTTGCTGCGTCCCGTATCGCTTGCGGGTCACAATTCAGCATCTCCGCAACCTCTGCCGGGGTCAGATACAGCTTGTCCGACTTCCGTACATCATTGATTGTCACGCTTCTCACCTCGGTTCGCTGCCCGGATAGCTTCCGCAGCAGCCTTGATCTCCTCCTCCGACACGCCGTACAGCTTTGCCATTTTCTTGTAATACTTCCGTGCCGGTGCCCAGTCTCCGTATTCCCAATGTCTTACGCAGGATTGGTCAACAAACAGCTTCTTGCCGACCTGCACGCAGGAAAGATTTGCTCTATCCCGCATTTCTCTCAATGTCAAATTGCATTCCCTCCTTATATGTGAGATTTCATTGACTGCGGCGGGGCGTTCGTGCTATAATAGTCTTGCAGGAGTGCAAAGACAGCGCGTTTTGCTGTTAAATCCCCTCCCCGCCCGGTGCGGAGGTGGGGAGGGGAAACTCCTGCAACCCGCCGCCTCGTGTTACCGCACGAGACGGTTTTTCTATCCCCGCCGCAGTCAACGCCCACCGAAAGCTCATGAATATGAGTTTTCACACTTGACACTCCACAAAAACTGCGGTACAATACCTTCGCCAAAAGAAATTGTTAAAAGCCGCTTTCGTGGGGGCTGGTGTTTTTGTACCCTTTTCCGGTGGGCCTGATATAAAGATACCTCATAATCTTCAAGATTGCAATAGTAAACTTGAAGAAATTTAACTTTCGGCAAATCTGACAAATTTTAGGTTTTGAATATGGATATTGTGCTGGAAAGAATATTAAGCCTTATCCCTAAAGGCAAGAACGGGAAATACGCTCACGGGGCAAAGGTAAAGTTTGCCAAAAGCATAGGATATAATGATGGCTCTATTGTTTCTATGTGGGAGAACGGGGCAAGCGTTTCCTATACAAAGAAACTCCATCAGATTGCCGACATTTACAATGTATCCGTGGAGTGGCTAAAGGGCGAAACAGACGACCCGGGCATAAAAAAAGCGCCCACCGACAAGATCGATGAGCGCATTTTGGATGCCGGTCTGATTAAACGGCTTGTCCTGTTAACCCCGGACGAGTTGCGTCGGGTTGACGATTTTGTTCAAGGGATTTTAGCATCTCGAAAAGCGTAAGTTTCTCATCATAGGTTAGCTGCGCTATGTAAGCGGCGGCTTGCGGTTCTGTCATTTTGCTATCCTCCAGTAAAGTGTTTTCACTTATACGCGCCGGATTGCGGTTTGTTGCCCGGGTATATGCAACAAAAATAGAAAAATAGAAATTTTGTTCTAACCCTCCCCATCCCCGCACCGGATAGGGAGGGTTTGCCTACGCATCGCCTAACGGTTTATCGTCTGCAATGTGAGCATATCAAGATTTTATCGGGCAGTGCAATCCCATAAAGGGGTTTTAATCATTTTTTGCACGGCAAATTCAGGGCACTTATTGCCCACATAGGGGGACTATGCATGAATCCGACACTACGCGACATTTGCAAGGACGCAAAAATCAGGAAGGGAATCACCACGCAAAAGCTATCTGACGAAACCGGAATCTCCATTTCCACCATCAACAATTTTTTCGCCACAGCGTCCAAATCGCCCAGCGTGTACAACGCCGGTGACATTTGTGCTGTACTGGGGGTATCGCTGGATAGATATTTCGGGATCGAAGAAGATGTTCCGGCAGAAAAGCGGCTTGAAGAAATGCAGCAAAACAGAGAAGCGGAGTTAAAGGCGGCACATCTGGAGGGCAATGTGGAAAGCATGGCCCAGACCATCGACCTGCAGCACAAGAGAATCAAATCACAGCAGCGGGTTATATATGTTACCATATCCGCCCTTGTAATTGTTATGCTTCTACTGGCGGTGTATGTGTTTCTCGACTTCAAAACGGCAAATATGGGCCTGATTCGTGGTGGGGTTGCAAGCGTGTTTGCATGGGCGCTTATTGCGGTGCTGATAGCCAGCAGCGCCATTACACTTGCTGTTCTCGTTTCTATGGTTCGCAAATCGAAGGGGTGATACAATGGAAAATTGCATGAAATGCGGGGCAGAGCTTGCCGAAAATGCTATTTACTGCCATTTGTGCGGCAAAAAGCAGTTGGCAGAAAAGCGCAAGGGCCGATCTCGGCCAAACGGAGCAGGGACAGCTGTAAAACGCGGCAGGGCATGGATGGCCGTGGCCTCCGGGTACTCATACACAGAAAAAATGCCAAACGGGGAACTGCGGCTTATTCGCAAGCGTCCATCGAAATGCGGGTTTCCAACGAAATCGGAAGCCCTAAAATGGGCGGCGGCGCATTCTGCGGGTAATGTTGAAAAGTCAGCTCCCACGCTATTGTCTTTGTGGCAGGGGTGGAGCGAAAACGATATGCAAAAACTCTCCACTGACAAACAGGCCGGATACAAAAAGGCCAGGGAGCGGTTGGAGCCTATCATCGCAAGAGAAATTGACACGCTTACCATAGACAATTTGCAGACAGTCGTGAACGAACAGTCCACATCCTATTACACAGCTCGTGACATGAAGTCCCTGCTGTCACATCTGTATAAAAGAGCAATGGCCAACAACGGCGGAAACGGAACAGTAACGGTAAATTTGTCCCGCTTTATTGTCCTGCCGGAACTGGTGGAAAAAGAACCCGAACCGTTTACAGAGCAGGAAGTAAATGCAATGTGGAAAGCATGGGACAACGGAAAACTGTTTGTGGGCTATATGCTCCTCATGATTTACACATCCATGATGCCGGGAGAATTGTTCGCCTGCAAATCCGACATGATCGACTACGACAAGCACGAAATATACGGCTGTGGCCGGAAAACAAAAAAGAGAAAAGACACCCCCATCGTGTTCCCGGTTTTTATGTCCCCGGTGATAAAGCGGCTGGCGGAATCTGCATCCCCGGAAACAAACCTCCTGTACAGCGGATATGAGAACAAATTTTACGATGATTACCACGCCACAATAAAAGAACTTGGAGTCAGAGATTTGCCCCCATATTCCTGCCGCCACACCACGGCCACGGAAGCCGTGAAGAAGGGTGTGGAACTTCCGGTTGTCCAACAGATCATGCGTCACTCAAAACTTGTGTCCACCCAAAGATATATCCATGTGTCCACGGAAGCAGCGCACAGGGGAGTAAACCAACTTGAAAAATAACCAATTCTATGGTTGACTTCTGGTTGACAAAATGTCTATAGACCATTGAATTATAAGGATTTTGTGTTACCCTGCTAAGGGAGTAGACGCCTAAACCGCGTGCGAGGGTTCAAATCCCTCCTTCCGCGCCAAATCCCCGGAAATCCTTGTAAATCAAGGGTTTCCGGGGATTTTTATGTCATGAATTTGCGCGGGGCAATTTTTAAAACTGTTGCGCAGAATTGGAGTAACTTGTGCGGAATCGCATTCTATGGTTGACAAAATGGTTGACGTTTTTTTGCTGCAAAATCACCCATTGCGATACATGCTTTGGCAGCTCTTTACATCCTTTGCCTTGTCGATTTGCTTCTCGTGCAGATAATCATAGATAGCCTGCATGGCCACAGGCGGTTCGCCCATCGTCTTGCGATACTGCTCGATCTGGCGAACAACTTCTCCGTGCAGCAAATCCATGTGTCGCATTTCTTCCGTGGACAAATCGTAAAACAGTTTCGCAAGCGTGGGGTCGGATTCCTTGTACTTGAGGGCGCACTTTGCATATACTTCTGCATCGTGGATTTCGCTATCGATAAAATTTTCTAATTTTTCAATAACTTTCATCCCGCACCTCCGTCAGATGCGCTGTACCCGAAGGGCAACATTGCTGACGGTGGATGCCGCACCGGTTAGCACCAAAGACAGGGCAGAGCCGGACGCACAACACGCCTGCCGGACAAGGGCGGGAAATGCCAGCGCAACAGGTGCGCCAGCCGCAGCGTTTGCGGAAGCTGTTGCGCCGGGGACAACAACGCCGTCCTTGATAAGCGTTGCGGTAACCGTCCCAGCAGCCGTGGGGGCAACGGTAACGGACACATCAACATCATAATAGCCCTTGCCAATGATGTTGACGGCATTCCCGTTCAGGGAAATATCGCAGCCGTAGCGGCGGATAAGACTGCCCAGGGGGATGACGCCGTTTACGGCAACCTCCGTGGGGGTCTGCATAGCAGTGTAAATCGCAGATTTGCAAGACATTATAAAATCTCCTTTCAAAATAAAAAGGGCGGGACACCAGCCCCGCCCATAACCCGGCCAAGAGGGGCCTTTCGCTTTTGTCAGATGTTTGCGCCGCAGCAGCTATTGCAGCCGCAGAAGGGGGAATTGCCGGCATTGTAGGTGTAGCCGTTGGGATAGCGAACCACGCCATACATCCGATTGTCCATCTCAAGGCTGGCAATGCGGGCGGACTGCTCCGCAATGCGCTGCTCAAGCTGGGACTTCTCCAGAGCCGCAAACTTGGCTTCGATGTTGGCGTTTACGCCGTCAATCGCCCGCTGGGTTTCGCAGCAGCACTGCGCCATCTGGCTCTGGATGCTGTTGCCGGTCTGCATGATGGCCATGTTGGTGCCGTTCTGCGCCAGAGCCATCTCCTTGCCGAGCTGGCCAATGTTGCCCTGCATCTCGTAGCCAAGATTGCAGATGCCGTTTCCGATGTTGGTCAGGCGGTCGTTGATCTGTCCAAACTGCTGGCCAAACAGAATCTCCTGCTGGCTGGCGGCGGTGGCATACTCCCCGAACTCACCCTGACGATTCCAGCCATTTCCGCCAAAGCCGAACATGAACAGGAACAGAACCACGATAAGGAACCAGCCAGAACCCCAGCCGTTCTCGTCATTCGCTCCCCGTGTCACAGCGGCGATATCGCTAAGGGACATACCGTTCTCCATGTGGGAAACTCCTTTCATAATTTTTTATAAATAAACCGTGTCGACCCGGCCTATTTCAGGAATTGCACAAAGTCCTTTGCTTGTTTCTGCAAATCAGCAAACTGCTCTTTGCTCATTTGCCCGGAAGTTAGTAACCGCTCGATTTCTTGCTGCGCTTTTTGCGGGGTCATGTTCGCTGCAAATTTTCGGAACTCTGCCACCATCGCAAGGGGGTTATTCGGCTTTCGGCTTCCGTTTCCCATCAGCATTTGCATCATTGGATTTGCCATTGATTGTGTCCTCCAATCTCTTTACACGCTCTTCCAGACTACTTACATCCACAGGAGGTACGGCCTGATACGGAGAAACTGTGTAAGGCGTTACCGTTGCATACCCAGCTCCGTCTGTCTGCTTCATCCACACAATGGGGTCGTTCTCATCCATCAGCAGAATAGAGCTGTTGGGGGCCATTCTGAACGCATCTGCGCCGTTTCTCCCATTTACCCTTGTAATTTGACACCCGAACGCTTGCGGTGCTCCTGCGGCGTTCTGCGGGGCATAATTGCCGTATTGCCCGTTATACCCCATCGGCTGATACGGATTCTGGTAGTAAGGATTAAATGCCATCAACATACCGTCCTTTCTTCACGGAATAGTTCGGCAAAATATACATATATCCGCAATTCTTCCTGGTCGGGGAATAGTTTCAGGATATCCGCCGCCATTTGCTCCGTGTAACCGCAGGCGATAAGCCGGTCGTACATTTTGCCACCTTCTTTCTGCCTTTATGATACAAAAAAACAGGCACCTAAAAGTGCCTAAAAAGTGTCAGAAAAGTGCAAAAAGCCCCCTGCCAATTAAGGCAGGGGGTTAAATAGCTCCTGTGCAATTTTGTGGTATGCTCTACACCTATACCGCTTGACAGTTTCCACGGACATATTCCGCTCTACTGCCACCTGTACGCAGCTTTTCCGGCGCACGTCGCAATCTATGACGATCATTTCCTCTGTCTTTGGGAGTAAAACCGATTCCACGAGGGCGATAGCACGTTTCGGCGGCAGATTTGATAAGAGCTTCCTTATGGCCTTATGGTTGTTATCCATCGGCAAAACAATAGCCGTGGAGGTGCGGATGCTTATGCACGGGCGTGAGGCCGGCGTAGCGGTGTCCTCTGCGCCCTCCAGTGGATTTATTTTATCCTTTATTTCAGCAGGAAATTCCAGCTGGCATTGCCGATGATGCCGTCAACGCCCAGACCGTGGTCTGCCTGCATCTCCCGCAGACCGGCCTCCATCTTGGGGCCAAAGAGCTTGTCGCCGCTCCAAATTTCATCCGGGTAATAGCCCTTGTCCTTCATCAGCAGCATGGCGGCCCGGACATCATTGCCCTCCATGCCACGGCGCAGCATACGCAGTTCCATGTTGATCGTCTCCTCCTTCGTCGTCGGTGCGGGTGCGGGCTTTGGCTGCTCGTTCAGCAGCGCCTTGACGCTGGCCTTGAACGCCTCCCACTCCGCATTGTTCTTCCCTGCCATTTGCCGAGGGCAGGACTTCCCGGTCACGTCGTAGTGCCGCAGGACGTAGGTGTCCACGCCGGAGATGCCCAGCAGCTTGCACAGCTCCGCCGTCAGTGCCGCAGCGTTGGCCTTGGTGCGCTCGGAAACATGGTAGTTCCCGGAGCAGCACATCTCGATGGAGATACTGTTGGTGTTGCGGCAGAGGGGATGTACCGGATGGGCAGAGCCTACCGCCCACGCCCGGTCACAGGCCGGTACGGACTGGTAAATGCTGTCCTCGTCCACGAAGTAGTGTGCGCTGGCCTCCCGGTCGCCGCCTGCGAAATACTTGCAGTTGGCCTCGGCGGTGTCGCTGACGTTGCCCGTGTAGTGCAGCACCACAAAGGCCACGTCCCGCCCGCCCAGCCGGTCATAGGTCTCCTTGCTGGCCGGGATGCTGGTGTTGATGGGGATGCCGCCCGCCTTGGCGATGGGATATGCGGCAGTGATGCGCTTGCCCATATCTCACTCCCCCTTGCTCAGCTGCTTGACAGCCTGATTGATGCCGGTGGCCGCCAGACCGCTGACGATACCCACGGCAATGGCGGTGATGGGATCACCCGCCGGGAAGTCCGGGATGGGTGCCAGATAGTAGCTGACAGCCCCCAGCAGACCGCCGCAGACCCCGCACAGGATGGGGATCCACTTGTCGTTCATGCTGCTGGCCTTGCCCACCAGCCCCACGAGGTAGGTGATGACGGTGATAACCGCCACGCTTGCGATGCCAAAAGTTTCCATAATTTCTCCTTTCCGTGCCCGATTCGGGCACACAAAAAATGTTGATAAGTCTTTGGTTATCGGTTTAGTCGGTATTGTACATTCACTGCCGTCTCCCCTCTTTTTTAATTCTCGGTGTAATCGTAAATGATGGTGGCATTGCTCGCACCCCAAGGAGCATTTGCTACTTGCCCCTGCGACCACGGAACATAAATGGTAGACAGTTTTGGGCATCCGGAAAATACTCCATTTGGAATTGAGGATACCGTGCTCGTAAATCTAACCGTTTCCAATCCAGTGCAATTGGCAAATGCAAAATCTCCGATTGTAGTGAGTGCGGGGGGAAGGGTTATTGATGCGAGACCTGTACCCTGCCTAAATGCATAAGCTCCAATCGAGGTCATTCCAGACGGGAAGGTCGTCAATGCTAATTTTGGACAGTACTGAAATGCGGCTGTTGGCAATGATGTAATCCCAGAGGGTAGGGCCGTCAATGCGAGCCTTGGGCAATTGTTGAATGCATACTGTCCGATTGATGTAATTCCAGAAGGTAGGGCCGTCAATGATAGTTGGTAACAATTTAGGAACGCAAAATCTCCGATTGAGGTAAGTCCAGACGGGAGACTTGTTAGTGCCATCTTTGAACAATTCCTAAATGTGTAATCTCCGATTGAGGTAATTCTAGAAGGAAGACCTGTCAATGCGAGACTAAAGCAATCCCTAAATGCCTGGTCTCCAATTGAGGTGATTCCAGAAGGGAGGCTTGTTAACGCTAGCTTTGAACAATCAGAGAATGCAAAATCTCCGAGTGAGGTAATTTCGGAAGGGAGACTTGTCAATTGGAGCTTTGGGCAGCGATAAAAACCACTATCACCAATTGCAATTACATTGTCTGGCATATCTACTGATGTCAATTCCGCCAAATAAGAGAATGCATGCTCTGGAACAATTGTTCCTCGAAATTTAGCGGTAAACACTCTACCAGAACTGTCGAGGGACGTATACGCTATATAAGGGCCTGTCGGTGGTGCCTCAAGGCCACCGGTCACGCCGCCGATCACCACATCCTTCTTGATGTTCTCGGCCAAAAGGGTGTCCGGTTTTTGAATCGTCACCTTACGCATTCCTTTGCTGCTGGTGGGCAGGATGACCTGATTGCCTGAGGGCATAGACAGCTCCACCGTCCGCTCCTCGGTAGCATACACCTCCATCACCTGCCCCATGTTGACCTCCAGGTCAGCGCCGGGAGAAAAAGTTACCGCAAACTCGATCATAGCGCACCATCCCGGAGAATACGCTCCACAGGCACTTCGAATACCTGAGATGCCATGCGCTGACCGCCTACGCCCACCCGGAGCTGTATCTTTGCGTCAATGCCTCTCCCGGCAGTAAGCGACAGGGTCTCGGCTTCCGTCAGTGTGCATGAGACAACATTCCCGTCCAGCTGTACATCCGACAATGCTTTTTCGATTTTAACCTGTCCGGCCTGCGCTACGGCCAAGGACAGCACCGTGATGCTCCCCGTGTCGATGGGCAGGCGGAATGTCAGCGTGGGGGTTGTACCTCGATACATACATATACCTCCTCATACTATAGATTTGCGATGCTCAGCGGTTGGGCAGTCTTTCCAAATCCGCTATCCTGTGATTGGCGACCTTGATCTGCTCCTCCAGCACCGGAACGCGCCGGGCGAAGTTGTTATGCTCCCGGACTTCCCGTGTCAGCTCGTCCAGTTTGGTGTCGGTGACGGCCTGCTGCGTGTCCAGCTTGGCCTGCACATCACGGGCGGTCTTGTTGCTGGTGATGATTACCCCCAGCAGCGACAGGCCGCCGGTGATAAGTGCAACAATGATAGTTTCTGTCATGCGGTATCTCCTTATATGTTTTATGCTTTCCACTTGCCAGTCACCCGCAGCGATACGGTTTCATTTGTTGGTGTCATTGATGCGCCACGGGCCATGCGGAAGGACAAGGTTTTTGAAGCATAGCTCCAATCCGTATTGCAGATTGTGTGCAGATCAGACGCACTGCCGGTGATTACCACGTTCCCCGTCACCCCGAAGGGCATTGACAGGGAAATCGTATTTGTGTATGCGGCGCTGCCAAATGTAGTGTAGCTGGTGGGCGTCACTGTACCACGCCACCACAAGTCCGCATACCCGGATGCGTACTTCCGGTACGTCCAGTTGCCACTTACGCCTTGCTCAATGATGTAGTCTTGGATGCCCATCGCTTGCCGAAGTTTCCCCGCTGCGGAATCAGATAAAATCAATTCCCCGTTCAGCTCCACGGTATTTTCGGCGTAGATAGGCCACTTGAATTGCACCGTTTTCCCTTTTTCGGCTACCCCGCCAAAACACGCTCCCGGCAAGTTGAAGTTGATATTTAACGGGACTTCAACTGTCGCCACATCCATTTCTTTGGTAAAACTGCTTGAAAAAGCGTCCGTGGCGACTACCGTCAGTTTTCTGGTCGTATCTGTTCCGACACCGGCGATGTAAACAACCTTTGAGCCGGAGCTTTGCGCAGAAAGGGTTTGCCTATTCTCATCATCGATCTTCAAAGAGATGCTGGCGGTGTTATTACTCAGAGAAATGGTGAGATCAAACATCACCTTAATGTCTGCGCCGGTATTGTTTTCTGTCCACACGCCGCCTGTATAGGAACCTCTTGCGTATGTGAGATTTGCAATAGACGGTCCAGCATACTGCTGTACAGTAATAGTGTTTGTAACCGTCTTGTTTCTGCCACGAGAATCTGTCGTAGTTACCGTCACCACAACAGAGCCGCTTTTTGTAAGCAGATTCCCTGTATTCAGATTGGCATTTTCATTGCCAATTTTCATGACAGTACCTACAATGGTACTTCCCCTTACTCCGCCAGTTGTGGCAACGGCTTTTAGCTGGCTCTTGTTTTGTACCCATCCATATGTCGGCTGATACCCAGCGGCATCGGAAAGCACCACGCTTAAAGATGGAACGAGGGATTCCGGCACAGTGAGGACACAGGTTGTCGTGCTTTCACCTATCTTGCTGCTTCCGTTGTAGGTCTCGCATTTTATCGTCACCGTGCGGGAAGAAGCATTCGTGGTAGCATCTATCATGCTGTCAGGGCTTGCCCACGTGTAAGATGTGGCTACACCAGTTGCAATAGAGACATACCCGCTTCCGGCGTTATAGGACAACTTATGTGTAAAGGCGGAATTTTTCCGTGTGATGGTAATTGCTACATTACCGCCCATTGTGCCATTTGTGGCAGACACGGAAGATGCTCTTGGAATTGTTGGTAGTGTAACGCTACCGGAGACGGTCAAATGCCTTGGTGTGTAGGCCGAATCAAAGCCGCAGTCCCATTCGCCGGAAAGCGTGACTTTCCCGGTTCCGTCGCCACTATGTGTAACAGTGATAGACTTTACGCCCAGTTTATACCAACCGGTAGATGGATAATTGTACGGATTCCAAGTTTTTGTACCTTGCAGAATGTAATACGCTTCGTTCGCAGACTCATTTTGTGAGTACCCGGTACCGTCATACACATACAAGGTTAAATCAAGCGCGCTGGTGTTATTTTCGATGCTCTGGCTCTTGACTGTATAGTCAAGGCGTAGCTGCCATCCCTTAGATTTGCTTCCGTAGATACTCGGCATCACGTCACCCCCACGAAACTTATGGATTGATTCGGCTGCACAACGATAGACATCGGACCGAGGCGGAACTTCGATAGCTCTACCAGTTCAAAGCTGTTGTTATTCCAGTACGCTAACAGTGTTCCGCTTGCGTCATAAAACCCAATCTTGTCGTTGTATTCCTTCAAAACAATCTCCGATGCAGAGGATCCAATGCGAAGTACAGGGTGTCCATCTTCATCAATGCTTGCATCAATGAAATCAGAAAGCGTTTGCCCATTGATCGTTACACGCTCTGCGGACATTTGCCCAGCCGTAATTGTGTCTGCGTTTACTGCGCCGTCCATCGTAAGCGCAACGCCAGAAATGGTTTTCCCGCCGTCTTTGGAATACCCCAGGCCGTTGATGTTCATAATCCACAGCCTTGTATTATCTTCCATAGTGGGCGTGTCTCGAACCATCCACCCGGTGGGGAATCCATCATCATCCAGCGTGATTTCCCAGTATCCGCCTTTTGCTCCTATAATTCTTTCTGTGGCATCCTGCATGGCTTTGGCAAGGCCGGAATATTCCCGCTTCACTTGCTGCATAATAGGGCTTTCCACGACATACTGCTTGTCCTGCGGCGCATAGCAGGTCGTATTCGCCACCATTCCGCCCTTTATACGCAGTTCCTGTTCCATAATGTAAACGGGGAATGTGCTGGCTGGGCCGGTCACATCTGTAACGTGCAATATGTCACCTGCTTCCGTAGAGGGGTCCCCCCGCCATTGCACCTTACACGGCATCATTGCCTTGTTTCCAATTCTCTCAAAAACAGTAGCCGCCACAGCTTCGGTAATATACGGGTTTGTAGCAGAAATTCCAACACCTGTCCCGACCGTGATGGGGTGTTCTTCCGTTCCCGTGACAAGGCTTTGTATGGTAAACGGGGAATCTGCGGATTTGCTAAGTCCTCCCTGATACTGCACCTCCGGCCCAACAGAAATACTATCAGAGTACCAGCAGAATTTCAGTTCGCCGTCGGAACCAAATTTTGCATTGCATCCGATCAGCCCCGCCAACCATCCGAGCTGCTGACGCAGTGACCCTGTGTAGGGTGCAGCAATTTGAATATCCGGCAAAGCTACCGAGGGCGCAGTGACATTTCCTTGCGTACACACATCTGTGAGAATCTGCACAGGAGTGGCGGGGAAATCAATGGTAGGCACATAATCGTCCGTCAGGCTGCCCATACGGTCATAGCCTGTGACAGTTATCCACAGTTTCCCGCTATCATCCACTCCGTCCGTTGGGATGTAGTATTTGCCTTTCGCTACATACTGCGCTTCCCCGTTCACCATGATTCCAACAGATGGGATAAAATACGCATTATTCAGCGGCAAATTATCCTGCTTGTACATCGTCACCTTGCAACTGGAAGAAAACGCCGCACCGACGGTCACGCCGTCCGATGAGCCAAACTGCTCTGTTACAACGATCTCCTGTATCTCCGATGCAGGGAGTTCCGTTGTGCCGTTAAAGGTAATTTTGCTGGTGATGTCCCGCCCGGGCGCGGCGCAAGCATCGTGAAATGCGTTTGTCACAGTGTGCATGGCTCACCTCTCGATGAAGTTCATGGAAAGCCCCTCCCATTGATATTCGCCATCAATAAGGCTATACATGGGTGCCGTTCTGTCCCCAACATATGCGGTCATTTTCCTTGTGGTTCCGGTCATGGCATCTGGATAACTTACATCGAAAAACACATCATCAACCGCTTGCAGCAGCGTAGACATAGGGGCGGCTTTCATGGGTGGCCACGATAGAGTTAGTTTTCGCTTGCTTGCCACACGGTCGCGAAACAAATCCCCGCTTTGGTTTCGCCCCGTTCCGTCTGCATCAACATCTTGTAGACCCCACGAATATTCGCTGGGGTCAGGCAGCGGGACAATCGTCCCGTCTGCCTTTGTGATGGTTAAAATTGCCATTTGACCTCCTTACGTAACAAGAGGGCTTGCCCCAGTTGCCCGGATAACGGCGTTGTTCTCCCTTACCACCGTATCAAACAATTTCTTTCCAGTTACACTATCGAGAACGATGGTGACGTGAATTTCGCTGGAACCTCCGGATTCCTCCCGGACAATTTTACGAATAAGGCCTTCCGGCGCTTCGATGTTGTTCCCGTGGGTCTGATCGCCAAGCACAGCAAGGAATTCATCATTTGCCGGGATAACTGCACCTTTTGCAAGATGCGGAAGCACATTCTCACTGATATAGGAAATGTTCACACCGATAGACTTCCCACCAATGGCTGGCACCCACGAAGGAACATCAAAACTGATTTTATTCATCTGCTTAATGAGCCAGTTCAGCCCTCTGATGATGATATTGATTGCGCCGTTAAGCAGGTCGATTATGGTGTTCCATACACCCTTGAAAATGTCCTTAATTCCTTCCCACGCCTTGTCAAAATCCATAGAGAAAACGCCAGAAATAAACTTGATAAGACCGGAGAAAATCATCTTAATGTCGTCGATTACATTCCCGACGGTCTGCTTTATGCTGCCAAAAACGGAGGTTACAATAGCTTTAATTCCGGTAATGAGCGGCTTCAACTTTCCGTTTGTTTTCTGGTCAATCCAATCCAACAATCCGTTAAGCCAGTCCCTTATGCCATCGATCACAGCACCAACCGCCTTTTTTAGCCCACCGAAAATTCCAGCAATGCCATCGGCTGTACGCTTAGTGTCTCCCGTGAAGATACCGGCGAAGAAATCGATGAATCCCTTTAGCGTTTCTTTGACTCCTTCGATAAGTTCCTGCCCGTGCCCGGTCGCCGTAGTAACGCTAAGCAGCAACGATGCAATCATTCCGATAAGAAGCGGGATAAAGGAGCCGGTCAAAATGCCGATGCCTACGCCAGCCGCGAGAATTCCAGCAACAGCAAGCATTTGATTCTGGAAATTCCATCCATTTTTCTCCGCATCAGTAAACGCAACGGCCAAAACAGCAAGCCCGGAAACAATGGCTGTAATTCCTCCAGCCACCGGCCCAAGAGCGACATACAGTCCTGTCACGGCAAGCGTCATGCCGAAAATCATGCCGGTCATGTTTTCCTCTGTAACGCCGTTTACGATTGAATCGAGAATATTTTGCACCAGCGTAAGCGCACCAAAAATTCCAACAGCCAAGCCAATGGTTTTCTGTAAATCAAGGCCGAGTTTTGGGCCAAGTTTCCACGCCGCTAATCCGGCGCCAATGGCAAGAATCCACGGGAGCGCATTTTTGAGCTTCTGCGTGACTTCATCTACCTGTCGGCTTAATTCGCCATCAATGAAGTTGTATTCCGGCAATTCAAAGTCAAATCCGCTGCCGCCGGACACGCCAGCAGAACCAGACCCGGACGAGGTGTTGCCGTTCAGAATGTTCAGCTCATCAAAGCCCATGACGGACTTTTTCAGTTCCTTAGCCGCGCTGGTGGCATCATCAAGACCAGCCGCGGTGTCTTCTGCCCCGCTTGCAAGATTCTTTACACCGGAAGTATCAATGTCCGACAACTCAAATCCAAACAATTTGGCAATAGCGTCCGCAAGTTTCCGAATTGCGTTAACTATAGCAATAGCGATTGGCAAAAGCTTCATCAGGATAGGAATAAAGATATTACCGATAGACCTTGCTGTCATCTCAAGCTGTGCCTTAAACACGCGCAACTGGTTAGCTGGCGACTCTAAGGTTCTGGCCATATCGCCCTGCGCCTCTGTAACTTGTGTCATAATGGCGTAATAGCGCAGTTCCGCTTTTTCTGCCTGCGTCATGGCAGAAACAGACTTCTCGATTCCCAGCGTCAATGCGGTTTGTTCCAGTTTGGCTTGCGACAGATCATACCCCAGCCGTCTTAATGGCTCCAGCTCTCCGGAAATGCCGGACTGCAGCTTTTGCATAGATTCCTCAACAGAGATGTTGAAGAACGAAGAAATGTCATAGCCGAGCTGTGTGAGGTTCTTACTCATAAGATAAGAACGGTCTGCGACAGAGCCAAAGCCGGACAGCAAAGTGTTAAATACGCCCTGATTCCGCATCCATTTGCCCGGATCAATTCCTGCGACTTTCGAGACACTTTCCGCATATTCTTGTGCTTCTTCTGCGTATTGCCCCATAGCCACGGTAAACAGGTTCAAATCTTCCTGATAGGAATTAGACGCAACTATCATTTTAGAAATTGATCCGTACAGTTGACGAATTCCGGCCATAACCGCTGCCGTTTTTATGTTTTTGAGGGAAATCCCAAATCGGCTCGTTTGGGCGGATCCTTTGTTTACCGTGTTGTTGTACTTCTCTGTCGTTGTTATGAGCCGCTGAATTCGAGACGGCATGGCGCTAAATCCATCGGCTACATGTTGCATTTCTGTGGCAAACGGTCTCAGCGCATTTGCAAGCCGGGTCATTTGGTTTGAAAACTCGTCAATGTCTGCGGCGCGGAGTTCGCGCACAACATCCGGAAAAGCGCTGAGCTGGTTGATGTACGAACGCATGTGCGCGCCTTCCAGTTCGGATAGAGGGCGCAAAGCATCTGCGACATTGTAGAGTTTGTCTATATCACCATCGGAAATCCCGGATAGTGCCGTTCCGAGCGATTGCATATTAGTCCCAAGCGATTTTGGAATCTTAACGGTTCCAACATCGGATATGGCCTTTAGCCCGGCAGCGATAGATTTAAGTTTTTGCCCAACTGCACCGGACCCAGACAACGCTTTATTGAGCGCAGCAATCTGATTTGCAGCAGTCCTTACGCCGGACGCTCCGCCGGAAGTGGCCGTCTTTAGGGAGGACAACGCTTTTTCAAGCCGCCCCAAAGACGCAACGGCACTGTCGCTGTTCTCTTTGATTTGAAATTCAAGTCCGCGAATTTCAAGATTATCCATGCTTTTCACCTCCCGGCTCGAATTTCTTGTTATTTGCAATCATGAACATTTCCATGATTGCTTTTGCACGGCTATCATTCTTCTGCTCTTTCGCCTTTTTCTCCGCAGAATTACTGCTTTCACTCACCTGATAGGGGGAATCTCGATACGGAATAGGCTTTGTGCCCTTCTTTGCGAACGCATGAAGAATGGGCGAAACATCCGCCAAGGCTTCATAGAAATACGCGCCCTGTAGCCATGCTTGCTGGTTGTCCAAGTCCTGCTTGATTTTCGCTGCCTTACGGTAGTACTTGACCAACTCGCAATCCATTTCCCAGAACTGCTCGTAGGTCATGCCTATTGCAAGGTAATAAGGAAAAACCTCATAGAACTTTTCCGTGTAAGCGTAGAGGGGGGTATTGCCCCCCTCTTTACCGGGCGGCGGTTCGCTTACCAGTCCACCGTCCAGCTGGCGTTTCCCTCGGCTTCGGGATCATCCATGAGCGCTACAATGGGTTCGCTATACATTTCCACCAGCTTGCCCAGCATATCTCCCTTGTTGGGCAGCTGGGCGTAAATCTTGTCGATAACATCACGCTTTACATAGCGGTGATGCGCCAAAAAAGCGCCAGCAAACAGGGCGGGCAGATAGGTCATGGGCTTGCGCTGCAATTCCTCGATCTCGAAGCCCTGCCGCTCCATCATTTCCACAGATTTTCTTGTGTATTCCAGCACATATTTCACATCGTTGTGCTCGATGGTCATTGTCTTTGCCATAATTCCTCCTTACTCGCCGTCATCCAAAGTGATGACCGAGGTGGGCGCAATGGTGATATTCATCCCGACCACTTCGTTTACGCCGCCGCCGGTGGGATACACGGAAAGCTGGCCCTTGAAAGAGAACTTACCGTCAGAGCCGGTGGGGGTAACAGCGCCGCCGGTCTCCGTGCCGCCAAACCACACGGCATAATCCGCTTCTGTGCCCTCTTTTGCTTTCAGGGTCTTGTAATCGGCCAGCGTGTAGTTCGCCGTGAAACTCAGGCCGTCCATAGACTGAATACCGGCGATGTAGGTCTGCATCTTGTCAGACAGGGTGGTGGTTTCCAGCATTTCGGGGTCACCGCCAAGGTCGGGGAACTCCTTGATGTCCACCAGTTTTGTCCAGGTGGTCCCGGGAGAGCTTTTCTGCATCAGGAAAATTTTATAGGTACTGATTGCCATAATTTACCTCCTAAAAAGTGTGTTTCCGTCCGTTTCGGCACGGTATCGTGCCACTAAGCGATAGATTGACGCACTGTCCATGTTTGGGACGGGTGTCATGGAAATGCGCGTGAAATTCATTGCATACAGCATTTTGTCGATTTCTGACAGGATGCTGCGGCACTCCGATTTGCTTTCGCCGGCTTTGCTGGAGTATACATTGACCTCATACATGACGGTTGCAAAACGCTCAGTGTCAGAGCTGTCCTGATTGGATGTGGTCATGTAATTGTCCTGTTCTACAATGCTTGCGTGGGGAAACTTGGGAGGAGATTTTACATACGCCCCGGAAACATCTATCCCCTTGAACTTCTTTCGCAAGGCCTCTGCAATCGGGGTAAAAATCATCCGTTCCACATCAATCATCCGAACACCTCCTTTACGATTTCTCCAAGCCGCAACTCCAATTCTTTTGCGGCGTTATACATGGGCATATTGGCCGGATTACCATGTGTAAGAACAAGCGTCCCCTTTTCTCTTTCGCCTACAACGGTTCCGTTTGTACCGGGTTCGCCGTAATAGCCCCATGTGGATTGCTTTCCGCGTCCTTGGCCATATTCTCCGCGCTCCATTCCCAAGTCCCTTGCTTCCGGGTGATTATCCGGGTATGTTACGCCTGTGCCAAATTCAATAAATAAGACCGTGCCGCCAACGGCGACAACGGCCTTTATTTTTCCTCGATCTTCGACAGACACGGTTACATCGTTTGTGCCGTCATATTCGGCGCTCGCAAAGCCGGCGCTTGCCACTTCGTATCCCTCTTGTGTAAGGCGCTCCAAAAGCCTTGCGCAGCCGCTTTTTATCCATTCCCGGTACTCCCGAACGGAATCGATCATCTGCTGTACGCCGGATGGAGAGAGGGTGGTAACAACCTTGTGCTTCACGACACATTCACCTTGCTTATGGCAATAGAGATAGAATTCAGAGATTTGGCCACGCGCTTTACGATGTAGTCATAAAGCGGTTTCCCATCCTTATATTCCGGATTTTTGTCCACAAACAAAACGGTATCTTCTGCAATGGGGCAATCCATGTCATCCGTGACAATGACCTTGTCATAGGAAACAAATTGCCCAAATTGCTCCACTTGCGCCGCCCCGGATGCAGGGGAGATATTCGCCAGCATTTTTACTGCGTCCTTGTATTTCACGGACATTTGTCCGGTTTCGTAGCCGTCATCGGACATATTCATAGTTTTCCCGTCATACAGGAGATACCAAAATGCCGATTTGTTCCGATCCATACATCTCATTTCACCACCCCCGCATAAGGGACAATGTCACGCAAAAGGGAGGACGGAACATCGCCGTCCTCATAGGAGCGGGAAATACCATTCTCGCTGTGCGCTGTTTCGCCCTCTGCTCCGCGCTTGTTCAGCAGATATGCGGCAATCTCCACTTGGGTCATGTGATACCGTTCGGGGACTTCTTTAATCGTGTCGTCAAACGGGTATAGTTTGCGCAGCACTTTATCACCAGCAATAGCAAGGTAGGCGGAAAGCACGCTTCCTTGCTGGTCTGTCATAGTAGCTAAAAGCTCGGTCTTTTCAGCTTCGGTCATACTTCCCGCCCTCCTTTATCAGCCGGTAACAGTTTTGGTGTTTACAGGATTGCTTGCATCGTTGGCGATAAACACGCTGCGGCTATAGGTGGGCGCAGTGAAATCGGTGGAAATACCGGTGAACTTGCCGTGATACCATTCGGGGCCGTGGTCAAGGCCGACCTGCCCGAACAGCTGGTACTTATCACCAGCACCAGTCTTGGACAGCTGTTCCAGGAAGAAGTTGCCCTTGCCGGGAACAGGCTGGAACACAGGGGCGATAACATCCAGATTCAGCAGCAGAGCCGTACCAGCGGGCAGGCACTCGCCAAGGTACAGGTAAACCACACCCAGAGGAGTGACCACGCTGGACAGCGCAATTCCGTTGATCTCACGGGCAACAGGTACAACAGTCAGCCCATTCTGCACGGCATCCGCATTGATCTGGAACATGGTCACGGCATCGCACCACAGCGCCAGGCCATTGGTGGGAGCGTTGGCTCCGTAAATCTTCTTCACCATGTCAGCCACATCCCACAGGCCCAGAGGCTTGGAACCCATAGCGGTAACATTGGTGGTAATTGCGGAGGTAAGTCCCCTGGTCTTGTTGATCTTGGAATCGTCCGTGGCCTTGTTGTATGCGCCCTGGATGAAGGTGAACTCCATGTCCCGGGCGATCTTCTGGATCTTTGCACCCACCTGGAAATCCAGCTCATTGATGGGGTTGGCCTGCTGATTCTCAATATTTACGCCGGACAGGGTTCCCATGTTGGACATCTTGGCGTAGGAAACCCCTACGGTCTCCTGGAAAATCTGCGTGACATTGGTTTTCTGGGTGCGGGTCACCACGGTTGCATCCGGAGCGGTCAGAGACGCATTCTCGCTGATAGCGGGCTGGGCGCCGCCAGCGGAGCTGTATTCCTGACCGGTGACAAACTCCACATGATTGGTGGTCTTTGCCCGGCTTCCGATGATGGAAGACAGCGGGGTGCGGGTGTTGCCCTTGTTAAAGAGCATACCGGAGTAGTTCAGCACTCCGAAGCTGGTAGCAAAAGTATCTGCCATTTTAATTCATTCTCCTTTACTGTGTGTTGTTGTCCTGATTCATCAGGCGGGTATAGTACGCCGCCTCCGCAAAATTGCCGGCGTTCTGCGCTTCGGCAGCTTTCTTGGAAAAGTCTGCACCATCCGAACCCGCACCGGCAGCGGGCTTGGGTGTGCCTTGCATCGCGCTGGCTTTCACCTGCTTTGCGTATGCTTCCAAAAACGCCTGCTGATTGGCGAACACTTTATCGGTGTTGCCGTCAGCCATTGCCTTGGCAGTATCGGCAGCAAGCTTTTCGTCATAGCCCTGTGCAATGAACTTGGCCGTGTACTGCGAAACGGTCTTGTCACGCCGCAGCTCGTCAAGCTCCTTCTGCATAGCGGCAATGTCCTCCGCCTGCTGCTGCTTCTTCTGCTCATCCTCGGACAGAAGCTCGTTGTGCTTCTTCTTCCAAGCAGCGGCTTCGGAATTTGCCTTGGAAACTGCCGCTTTCTGCTTTTCCAGCTCGGATGCGTTGTCGTTATACTCAAACGCTTCCAGCGCTTTCAGCTTGTCCTCCAAAGACATGTCCGCATAACCGGCGATTCTGCTGGTGTCGATTTTTGCCATTTTGATTACCTCCTGCGTTTAACAAGGCTGTTCACTCAGCACTATTCTCTGTTTTTGCGGGTTGTCTCCCGTTTGCGTTTTTAGGTCGTCCCTGACCATTTATCGCCTTGCGGCGGTTAAATCGAAAAATAAAAGGGGCTACCCTTTCGGATAGCCCCTCGGCTGTCGGTCAAGCCCTTGCAAGACCCACTCAGTATTTCTTTTTCCTACGCACTTCGATTACTACGATCCTCCCGTTCTCCACTTTCACTTCCGCTTGGTTGCGGTTCTTGAGGATTTCGTTGATCGTCCGTACCATCTCCAGCGTTAATTCCATTGTTTCCTCCGTTTTCCTCGACATATTCCATGCTCATCTTGTATGCCAGCTGCGGATCGCTGAATAGCCCACAATGTGTAAATGCAAGCTGTGGCGCAATTTTCCCATTGCCCAGCATGGTTACCAGCACATTTGCCTTTTCGGAAATATTCTCATAGTTCCGCCGGGTGAATCTGATCTCGATTGCAGACAGTTTCAAAGACAAATCGCTCAGATCGTTACAAATCCGCAAAAGCACTTTCAGGAACTCTTTTTCGGAACGCTTGAACACCAGCTCGGAATCCTTTGCTCTTGCTTCCGCCGCAGACCAGCCGTCACGCATGATGACCGCAGAGCCAGTATCAGAAGTGGAAGAACCTCCGTTTCTGTTTGGCATCCCGCAGATGGTCAGCACCGTGTTATACAGGTTGTCTGCAAGGGTCTGCGTCTGTGTTTGATTCAGCTCCGTAACAAGGTTCTTGATCTCCGCTTTCTTCTGCGGGTCAATGTCCTCAAACTGAATTGCGCCGTCTTGCCGCAATGCGGAATACTGTTCCTCGGAAATACGCACATTGTGGAACAGAAGCAAGGACTGCACGAACTGCTCCACGCCGTCCATGCGGTTGGATTCCACATTGTTGATTGCATCCAGCAGATTCAAAACGATTTCAAACGCGCCAAGTCTTGCACGGTTTGCCGGGTACTCAATGATTGGGATACCAAGAATCTGCGGCTCACTGCGAATAATCTTCCATGTGTCGGTCACTTCATAGAAGTGGTCTTTCGTGTAACAGCTGAAAACGACTGTCCCATCGTCCATCTTGACATACTTGACCGCCATGAGGGGAGGATTTCCCAGCTGCACGGAATACACCACAAAGCAAAACCGGGGGTCAAGGGTATAAATCTCAAACGGGGCTTCATCTTCATCTTCCGGTGTGTCCGGCATGACCATGCGATAAGCCGTGCCGCAGATGTGGAACCAGTCCGCCAATTCCTTATCCTTTGCCGGTTTGTCCTCGGACAAAACATAATCGTTCAGTTTTGTCACCATCTCGGCGGTTTTTTCATCGGCTGTTCTGCTGACATACTGGACGGGTTCGCCCATCAAATAGCCAACCTTAAAGGACACAATTTCGTTTGCCCGGTTTTCAACAATCTTGTTGTTAATCTCCGGGCGTACATCCTTTACTCTCGCAAGGATAGGCTGGTCGCCTTTATAGTACCTGTATAAATATTCCATGTCCGCCCGGTTGGAGGCGTGGACAACCATTGCCTTTTGCAGGATATTTGCAATATTACCCTCGTTTACCTCGGTAGCATCCGAATAAATGACCTTTCTACCAAACATTTGTCTCAATAGCGTCACCCCTTAAAACGGTCTTTTGAATATCTCAACCTTGCCGCTGATGCGGTTTCGGATTTCGTTCTCCAGCAACGACAAGGAATCAGGCGCGTCATCGTGCGCCACCTTGCCGCTTCTTACATAGGTGGTCACTTCCTGCATGAATCCCCAGTATTGACACTCTCTCTTGTATGTGGACGGATGCTTGAAGTAAAAATTTTTCTTGATTCCATCCGATGCAAACTCAATTCGCGTCTGCTTGTTGGAAATCGTCCTTTTTGTCCGTATGCTGGTGTTAAATCCGGCGTTTTTTACGATTTCCGCAACATCTCTCGCAAAATACATACCGGCGTTATTGGATTCGAACAGTGCGTCTCCCACCTTGTTATCAATCAGGCACTTTGCACATTCCGGCTTTGTTACCTCTGCGGGGGAATCGTCGTATACCACATCCACGATGTAGACTTCCTCTCCATATAAGGCTGCAACAGGCATGGCCGTACTGTCTTTTCCGCTTTCTGCGGTGTCTGCCACGGCAATGATCGCATCCGGGTCACGGTCTACCGGCAGTTCAAAGAAATAGTTCAGCTCCGACTTATTGAATAGCAGCCCCTTTGCTTCAAATGGCTGCTGCTGGAATTCGCTTTCAAACTGTTCCGCACTCAGAAGCTCTCTCTGCTCGCGGAAATAAGCGGTGGTAAAAACCTTTTTACCTTCCCGCTCATACTCATAATTGCTTTCGTCTGTAATTGGGTCAAGGGCCGGGATTTCAATGGCTTTCCACGCCCAGCCGCCCTTTTGCGCTTCCTCCTGTAAATGCCCGATTGGGTCATACAGGGAATATCTCGTCCCGGTAGCTACAATAGGCGTACCCTCAATGGCACGACCTAAAATATCGCCGGAAATTACTTCCCACTTATCATCCAGCCGTTGACGGTTTTTCGCTTCCTCTCTGCCCTCCACACAGTCATCCAAATAAAGGACATTGGTTGCCTCCGACAAGCCAACCTGCCGTGCGTCAATCGACCGGCACATGACCGTGGGGAATCTGGATTTAGAACGCAGATTGATAATTTTCGTGTCTGCGTTGGTCTGCACCAAGGGAGCATCCGGGAACACATCGTAGAATAAATACTCGTTGGGCGTTTGCAGATACTCCAGACAACCGTTGTAGAAGCTCCGCACAAGGTCATCGCCTGTGCCTTCCATAAGGGACGATTTATCCGGGTTTCTGCCGGACATCATGTTGATGAAATTTATCCCCAGCTGGCTTTTCCCGGCTCTTTTCGGCAGGGAAATGGTCAGCAGCCTTAACTTGCCGTCAAGGACATCTTGATACCCTTGCACGATGGGCTTTAGATACCGCCTGCGTGGGGCATAGAAACGCTTTTCCGGTTTTCTGTCCATCTCCACATACAGCAGGAAGGTATCAAAATCATGCGGCGCGTCAAACAGCATGGATTGCTTATGCAGCGTGTAGAAATACTCCGCGTCTTTTGGGTTTCCGTTACGAAGTGCCTCGGAGGTCATCTTTCGGACTTCGGAATTTAACTGGTGCGCCGCAGCAAAATCTTCCGCTTCGTACCCAATGCACAACGCCAGCAAATCCTTGTAGGCTTCCCGGTCATGCGTTTTCTCTATGCGGTTTTTGATGCTTTCCGCAATCTTCCGATAATCCATTCGTCCTCCTGCAATAAAAAATGGACTGCCGAAAAATCGGTAGTCCATTCTATTTGGTTTTATGCAAAGTTAGTTTACAAGTTCACAATCTGACCAAGAACCTGCGCTATAACAAGTCCCCTCAAATGTGATTTCGTCTCCGACTTTAATGTTTTTCAAGGCTTCCTCTTGGTCTCGCTCAAATTCGGCAAGAAATACAACGATTGTATTCCCAATCTTCTTTTCCATCGTCAGGGTAGCCCCGCCGGTCATGTTCATAAGCCCACCAGTTTCCATCCCGTTGATTGTGGCGGTTACCTCATACCGTCTGCCTTTGTATAGGTCATCTGCCACAAGCTCGTTATCTTCGTAAGCCTGGTAAATCTCCTCGAAGCTTGCGGGGGTGTACTGGTCTTCTTCGGCAGGCGCCTGTTCGCCGCTCTTGCTACTGGTTGCAAAAGCTATAATAGCAATCATCAGAATGACGAAAACGATTATCATCTTTTTGTCAGCGGGCTTCGCATTGCTCTTTTTCATGGCTCTTTCTCCCTCCCTCTCTCAACGCCGTCTCGGAATCCCTGCGGAATCCTCGTAATCCCACATCCGGCGGTAAAAGGTGTTCCGGCTTACACCCAGCCGCTTAACCGCATAGGCCGTGGTAATTTCGTTCTTGTACCACTGCTCATGCACCGTTTTAAGCAGATCATCGCTGATTGCTATCGGCTGACGGCCTTTGTACTTCCCAGCCGCTTTTGCAGCCGCAATTCCTTCTCTCTGCCGCTGTAAGGTCTGCTCCCGTTCCAGCTCCGCCATTGCGCCAAACACCGTAAGCATGAACTTGCCCTGTGGCGTGTTCGTGTCAATGGATTCCTTTTGCGATACAAACCCTACACCTTTTTCTGTGAGCTGCTCTACCAGCGTCAACAAGTCTCTCGTGCTTCTCGCAAACCGGCTGATGCTCTCAACAACGACCACATCGCCCTCGCGGACAAAATCCATCATTGCCTCCAGCTGCGGCCTGCCTGTGCGGCTCTTGCCACTCGCTTTGTCCATGTAAACACGCTCCACACCGAGGTCTTGCATCAGTACCTCTTGGCGGATCGTGTTCTGCTCCTCCGTGGACACCCGGATATATCCGACTTTCATGTGCATCGCTCCCTTCCTGCATCTTGTAAGGGTAGTGTAGCACACAGCATAATTTGTGTCAATATGTTTTATGCCCAAAATAGCATTTTTGGTTTTGCCGGATTTTACAAGGGGGCAAAAACGGCTTTTTATTTTTTGCGGAATTTTTGGGGCTTACCCCGCCCCCGGCTGCCGCCGCATATCCCCCGCCCCCCGGCCAGACCCGCCGGAGAATGCCCAGGACTGCCGCCCGCCGTGTGCGCCGTTAGAGTATACCGCAATGGGCATATTATACAAATACCCACACAAATTATTATCTATATTTTAAGGGCATTATATTGCCCATAACTATTGACGAATACCCTATTGGGCATTACAATAGACACATACAAGACGAGGGCGCACCCGGCAGCCGACCAAAGCACACCGGGAACGCCCCCACACCAGCCAACAGGCCAGCACGGAGAGTATACCACATCCGGCAGCCGTTGGCAAGAGATAAGGCCATAGGGCCGGGAGGTAATACAATGGATTATACAACAGTACTTGCACAGGCAATGCAGACGCTGGAGTCGCACAAGGACCGCAGCGCATGGGGCCGGGGCGTGAATGGGTACGCCGTGGATATGCTGCAGCAGATCGAGGAGTACTACAAGGGCGGCTACATCTCCGCCGATGATCTCGCAACATGGGCCACCGCCGAGGCCGCAGCCCTAGACGGTGCGCAGGACTGGGAGCAATACAGCTGGGGCGGCTCGGCCCTTGTGTATGATGGAGACATAGCCGCCGCACTCTGCACCCCGTCCGAGCTCAAAAAGACCCGCAACGGCGACCGTAGGCCGAACAGCCGGGAAGAATGGCTCGACGTGCAAGCCCGGGCACTGCGTCAGGCTTTCCGCCGCGTGTATTCGGCGATCCGGATCGCCCGGCAGGAGGTGCAGGCATGAGAAAGTACAAACTTTCCGCGCTGAAAAGCCTTGTCCGCTCCGGCATGGCGCACGATTTGACCAACGCAAGCACCGCCGAAGTTATGGAGCAATGGAAGCACGGCGAGAAGGTCGGCTACAGCTCCGGCACATACGGCATTAACGGTGGGCTTATCCAGAACACCGAAACGGGCGAATATTACGCCATTATCGGGCGTTGCGCAAACCTTTTTATCTTGTTTTGAGGAGGTCTAACAATGAATCTTGATACCATCATGGCCGAACTTGCCCAGTATATCCGGATGCAGGAGGAGGCCGCCGCAATGGTGGAGAGCCTAAAAGACCAGCTAAAAGAGCGCATGACCGCCGCCGGGGTTGAATCCCTGGCGGGGTCAGAGCACAAGGCCACTTATAAGACGGTTACCTCCTCCAGAGTGGACACAACCGCCCTGAAAAAGGATCTCCCGGAGATTGCAGCCCGCTACACAAAAACGACAACCGCCCGCCGGTTTACTTTCGCTTGACCCGCTCCGGCGGATGTGGTACAATCAAAAAAAGGGGGACAAAAAAATGAAAATTACAGACGGGAAGAAAACGGTGGAAATCAGGATACAGCGCTGGAACGGCAGCGGGTACGATCCGGACTGGAGCATCGACTACTTTACCGCCGGGGCGCTACCCTACAACGAGGATACGGACACATATACCGTAGACAATGTTGACTATTGCATCGACGCGGCGAACAGCGCAGACGAGGAGGGCGCTTGCTGTACGTATGATGCCGAGGCAGGCGAGTTTGTCCGCGACGAAGATATGTGCGTCTTTGTCACGGAGCTTTGAGGAGGTGCCGCCCTTGATCTTACTCATGATCTTGCTTGCCCCGGTTTTTATCCTGCACGACCTGGCGAAGCTCACCAAATAACCACCGCCCCGCATGGCTCACGCTGTGCGGGGTTTCCCTTTGCTCCCGGTGTATTCCGGGGGCTTTTTGTTATATGCCTTATTTGCCATTTTAACGCACCTGTAAGGCGTTTTAATTCTGGGCGCTACCCTATATATTGTCGCTGCTCTGCGTGCGCTGTGCGCCTTGCTTATGGCCTTGTGGCGTGGCGTTGCCCTCCGTACATTGCCGCTTTGCGGTGTGCTACCAGCTTGCCGCCATCGTGCGCCGCCCCTGTGCCCTTGGGGGGGTGGCTGGTCCCTGTGGAGCTGGTGCAGATTGGTTTGGGCTGTCGGCGTTGTCCCTCCATGCTGGCCGTGGCTTCTGGTGGGGGAGTGCCTCTCTGCCAAAGTCGTTGTCATAGTTGCCGGGAAAGTCGCAAAAGTCGCTGGCATAGTCGTTCGCTTTTGTGCAAAAGTCGCTACGAAAGTCGCCAGTGTCTGCGCCAAAGTCGCTACGAAAGTCGCTCGCTTTACCCCAAAATCATAGTCGTTTACAAAATTCCGTGTATAAACGCGGGATTTTTCTTGCCCACTTTCCCGGAGTTGACGGAAAGTCGTGTAAAAGTCGCTCGTTTTCGGCTCATTTTACATCAAAGTCGCTGGCTGCAATGTACTTCTGCTGGAGCTGCTCAGGGGTCAGCCCCTCAATCTGCGGCTGATTCGGCGTCAACACCATTTCCTGCTTGTCTACCATGCCATAATAGTTCTTCGCACGGAAGCAATATGCAAGGAAATTCAGCTTCCCGGAAACCACAAGTTTTGCGTCAAAAGTCTGCATAAAACCCTTAGCTTTTTTAATTATGGCCGCTGTTTCGGGGCTAAATCCCTTGTGTCTCCCGTATTCCCAGTCCTTAACCGTGCTAATTGCGTAGCCGGTAGACAGGAATAGTTCCTCTACTGTTGGTGTCTGCCCTGTCTGTGCGCAGCGTGCGTAATAGTCGTTTATTCTCTCCTTGAGTTCTTCATCGCTCTTTACCTTTGGCTGTCTATACTCTACAAGTACCTCTGTAAGGAGCTGAGATACAAGCGCTCTATCTTCATCGCTGCTGAGGTCAGGCAGACAGGAAGGGAAGTTCCTTTTGCCGCCTCTGCCGGTCTCCGGTCGGTTATCCTTTGTTTTTGCAATGGCAGTAGATTTCTTTGTTGCCATTATGTATCACTCCTGTTCGTTTCAAACCAAGCCGGGCAATATTTATACCACATCAGCGGCATTTTTGCATTTTGTTCCTCGTACAGTTTGTCAAACATTTTAATTGCGCTGAAAATGTCAGAGCCATATTCTTCTTGCAGTTTCCCCCTGAATTTCTCGATTAGGCGCATACAGATTTTGACCCATCTGTCCATGTCCTGTTCCGTGTATGTCACTTGCACTTACCTCCATTTATTTTTGTCACCAGCCCCCGCCCCTTGGCTACAGTAACAGTCTTTCCCCTCCCATGCGGCCTTCTGGAAGCTCTCAAGCATGGGTTACACAGTTATTCCGGCGCCACACCGCGCCGCGCTTTTTCACAGGTTCCGGCATTGCGCTCTGTTTGAATTTGCTTACACAGCGGCCTAATCATACGATTGCCGCCACCACGCCACATCCATTGAACGCCTCGGCACTCGCGCAGGTTGTCGCAATGCCGGTATCCCACGGAACTTTTCAGCCCTGCGCCGGTATGTCGGTCGCAT
>OOCM01000457.1_pt1 | contig 40694 bp, 44 predicted proteins | sample 1671111 | NCBI WGS metagenome assembly OOCM01 (sample SAMN06348123, study PRJEB24527) | human gut metagenome | biome: human gut; feature: ankylosing spondylitis patient; material: feces | host: Homo sapiens | place: China | collected 2015-10 | reverse complement strand
GAATGTTACAGATTCTGTGAAGGGTGGTCAGCTTTCTCTTTCCCCAACAAAAATGGAACAGATGGCAATGCTGATCGTCGGGGGCGTGATGATCGGCTATATTTGCTCGGCAATCACGGATTTTGTTGTGACCTTCGCCAGCGATGCGGATATTGTCAACCTGCATAACTGGTCGCGCGGAAGTTTTTCTGGTATGACCTGGGAAAATGTGGCAGTCATGGCGGGCGTGACCTTTGTCTCAGCGGCAGCGGTGTTTCTGTTATCCAAACCGATCGGCGCATACCAGATGGGGGAGACGTATGCGAAAAGCATGGGAGTCAATGTCGCACATCTGCGTTTCTTTATGGTGATTTTGTCCAGCATCTTATCTGGCTGCGTAGCGGCATTTGCCGGTCCGGTTTCCTTTGTTGGAATCGCGGTTCCGCATCTGATCCGCTGGCTGTTTGCCGATACAAGACCGCTGGTGCTGATTCCGGGCTGTTTCCTGGGCGGAAGCGTGTTCTGCCTGTTCAGCGACTGGCTGGCGCGGACGGTCTTTGCCCCGACGGAATTGAGCATCAGCACGGTAACAGCTGTCTTCGGTGCGCCGGTCGTGATTTTTGTGATGATGCGGAAACATCGAAAGAGCACCTGAAGCATAGAGCAGCGGAGGAGAAAATACCATGAATCCAGAAAATGAGGAGAAGATCTACTTTTATACAGAGGACTTACAGGTTGGATACGGTGGAAAACAGATCTTAAATCCAGTCCGGATCGGGATAAAGAAGGGTGAGATCCTGACTTTAGTCGGACCGAATGGAGCCGGAAAATCGACCATTTTAAAGAGTGTCGCCGCGCAGCTTCCCCCTCTGGGAGGCGCGGTTTACCTGGACGGCGCCCTGGTCGTCCACCCAGGGCACTCGGAACTGGACCACACGCTCCGGCTCCACGAACCGTTCCAGAATGCCGTTCTTCTCCAACTCGGGGCGGCGTTCCACCATGGGCTCCAGACCCTCCAGAACTTCATAGACCGCCTGATGAAACTCCTTCTGATCGGGGTCACGGGCCAGAATCTGGTCATAGACCCGCTTGCAATATGCATTGTTCAGCATGGGAAATTCTCCTTTCAAAAGTAGTGCGGGAAATATTTCACGCATTATCTTATCAAATCAGGGTCCGGCTGTATAGAGTATTTTTCACCGAAATCCGATTATTTTTCAAAAAATTCACAGCAAAAAAAAGCCCCTGCTGTCCGAGTGCGGACAACAGGGGCAAAAAGTGTGTGCGAATCAAACGCGGCCCATGGCCTGACGCAGTGTGTCGGTCACAGCGCCCTCGAAAATGCGGGTGGAGTGACCATGCAGCGTTTCCAGAGCCGGGGCGGCCAGACCGCAGGGCGTATTGCCGCTCATGGAGAGGTCCATGTCCAGAATAAACTTCACCTCCGGGTCCTGCGGCGCGTTGGGAATGTTGGTCTTCAAGCGGCCGATACCGGCGTGGATCTTGGCGGTGCAGCTGGAATCCAGCTTGAACTGCGTGTCGCAGGCGCAGTTGACGACCCGGTCCTCCGCCAGATCAGCTTCCGCCATGGGGCCCAGATAGGCCGGAGTGAACAGTTCCCGCCAGGAGACATCCTCCAGATCAAGGGCGGTGCGGGAGACGATGTTGAGATACCGCAGACCCACCCTCTGAAAATAGGCGGGCTTGTAGAGCTGGATGAACGCCGCCAGAGGCTTATCCAGCATCCGGGCAAATTCCTCCCAGCCGGGGTAGGACAGCGTGGACAGGGCGATGAAGTCCTTGGTGAGATTCAGCTTCCATCTGCCGTCCTGAGAGAGGAAGTGGTAGTTGGTGACGGGAGGCTGAGGCTCTGGCTTACCGTTGACGATCTGGGGAGGCAGAACGTCCTGCTTCCGGGCGTACTGGGGAAAATCCTCCCGGATACGCTCCTGAAAATCGGCAGGCTCCACATTGTTGATGGAGAGAATGGGGGGAAAGCGCAGCTGGCAGATGACCTCGTGGGCCAGCGTTTTTTCATAGTGGGTGCGGGGACGGTCGGAAAACAGCATAAAAACAGCTCCTTTGCATGAACTATTTGATGGTCCTTATTGTAGCCCCGCCGGGGAGAAAAGTCAACGTTCGGCGGCGGTGAAAACACAGTCCTGTGCGCCCGGTTGGAATTCTCTGCCGTGGTTTCCAGATATTGAGGGTTGTTTCCTGTTGGTGGGTTCCGCTACAATAAAGTTACAAAACGGTTACAAAGTTACAAATTGGTTACAAGGACAGGAGTGAGTCAGATGGCAGAAGCTACGGAAGGTCTCGTTTACCGCGGACACCCGCTGCGCCGTGTGGATAATCTCATCTACTACGGCTCGATGGCGGATAAATATATCGTGATGATGCAGGTGTTGGATACCACGCCGCTCAAGGATATCACGCTTGCCAAGCGCGTTTCCATTCAGTTGCAGATGACGGACGCAAGCCTCCGTTCGCGCGACCGTGTGGTCCGCTCGACGGAAAAAGGAAGCCTTGGCGAGGCGATGGAATTTGCCTCCATCTGGCTTGAGCGCGCGCTGAGCGGCAAGATGTAAATAGCCGCCGCGCAGCCCCCTGATTTTATTCACGAAAGGATGACTCAGCTATGAGAAACCATTCACGATGCTTATCGTTCCTGCTTTCGGGCATTCTCTCCGTCAGCCTGCTCGCGCCGCTCTCTTCGGCGCAGGCCGCTTACGACGGTTCGATCCGCAACCTCGTTGACCGCGTGACGGTGCTGACGGAATCCGTTCAGACCGAGAGCGCGAACGAAGAAGAGCTCGCCAAGCTCGATGAGATGCAGGCAGAGCTTGAAGACAAGGCCGACGCCAAGGAAGACGTGAGCGAGACCGAGACCGTCTCCATGGTCGTTACGGGCGGCACGATCAACGTGCGCACGGGTCCCGGCACGAATTACGACAAGATCACGCAGGTGGTCAGCGGCAAGCAGGTCACCGTCGTCGGTGAATCGAACGGCTGGTATCAGGTCACGTTCGACTCCACGACCGGCTGGCTGCTCGGTGAATATCTGCGCGATCCTGCCGACCTCGACGGCACAGTGGGCGCAAAGGTCGTCTCCATGGCGATGCCCTTCCTCGGCACGCGCTACCGCTCCGGCGGCGCGTCCCCCAACGGCTTTGACTGCTCGGGCTTCACGATGTATCTCTACGCGCAGCTCGGCTACTCCCTGCCGCACTCGGCGACCGCCCAGTATAAGAACTGCGGCTACGCCGTCGCCAAATCCGACTTGCAGCCCGGTGATCTGGTGTTCTTCTCGGATTCCTCACACGCCATCGGCCACGTCGGCATCTACATCGGCAACGGTCAGATCATCCACGCGCGCTACAGCGTCGGCAAGATCACGATCGACAGCCTGTCCGCGAGCTACTATGCTTCCCGCTACGTCGGCGCGAAGCGCATCGCGTAAAAGTACATAAAGAAAGCGGAACAGCTTAGGCTGTTCCGCTTTTTTACTTCATCAAAAAGCAGCGAAGCTGCTTCTTGATGAGCGAGCTTCAGGAAATGGTGCTCACCGCGCCATTTCCTGCAAAGTGTCGCTGCGGACGCGCGTGTCGTCCTCCGCGACGGATCAAAATACTTGCCGCCTGCGGGCGGCAAATGAGGTCGATTGACCGTTCGCCTTGCCTTGCGCAGATAGTGCGAGCTGTTACTCAACAGTTGTTTCGGTGTCGCTTTCCTCGGCCTTCTTCACCTCCGCGGCGCGGATGGCTTCTGCTTCGGCCTTGGCTTCAGCGAGGACTTTTTTCTCGCTCTTTGTTTTGAGCTGCTTTTCGTCGAACTGCGCCCAGAGATCAGGGCGGCGGAGCATCGTGCGCTTGTAGCTCTCTTTTTTGCGCCATTTGGCCACGTTTTCGTGGTGGCCGGAGAGCAGCACGTCCGGCACGCGGCGGCCGTGCCATTCATCGGGGCGGGAATACTGCGGATACTCCAAAAGCCCAGCCCAGTGGGACTCCTCGGTGAAGCATTCCTCCTCGGGCAGCACGCCCGGGACCATGCGGCAGATGGCGTCCGTCACGGCCATGGCGGGAATTTCGCCGCCCGTGACGACGAAGTCGCCCATCGAGAGCTCTTCGTCCACGCACTCGTCGATAAAGCGCTGGTCGATGCCCTCGTAGTGGCCGCAGACTAAAATGAGGTGGTCATACTTATCCTTCAGCTCGCGCGCCACGCTCTGTGTGAACGTGCGCCCGCAGGGGGAGAGGTAGATCGTATGCCCGCGGCTGCCAGCCTCCCCGCACACATGCGCCCAGCAGCGGTACAGGGGGTCTGCCTGCATCACCGCGCCGCGCCCGCCGCCGTAGGGGTAGTCGTCGACCTGCATCTGCTTGTTCGTCGTGTAGTCGCGGATCTGGTGCGTCTTGATCGTGATGTAGCCGCGCTCCTGCGCGCGGCCAAGGATGCTGACGTTCATCATCGCGTCGACCGAAGCGGGGAAGAGTGTTAAAATATCAATCCTCATCGGTCTCTAACCCCTCGATCATGTGCACGCTGATCTCGCGCGATTCCTCGTCGATGTCCGTGATGAAGATATCCTTCACCGCGGGGATGAGATAGGTCTTCTCCTCGCCTTTGACCTTGTAGAGCTTGTGGGCGGGGTAGGAGAGCACGTCCACCACCGTGCCGATATACGTGTGGGGGAAGTAGTTATAGACGTTCATGCCGATGATCTCGGCGTCGAAGTGCTCACCTGGCTTGAGCTGGACATCGTTGCGGCGAATGGAGAGCACCTTGCGCTTGAGCGCGGCGGCAGCATCCATGTCGTCGACCTCGGGCAGCTTCATGAGCACCATGTCGCCCTGCACGCGCTTGCTCGTCGGGCGGAAGGGCGCACCGTCCATGTAGAACGTTTTGAACCCGCACAGAAGCTCTGGGCTCACGTCCCAGGGCTGTACCTTGACCTCGCCGCGCACGCCGTGCGTGTTCACGATCTGGCCGACTTCGATATATTCCGGGCGCGCGCTCGGCTGCGGCGCGCTCTTTTTGGAAAAGAGACTCATTGTCATGCTCCTTTGTTTTGTTCTATCCATCCAGTATAGCGGAATCGGCGGGGGATGGCAAGAATAAAAAACGTTCCCGAGAGCTTCTCGGGAACGTTTTTTGCAGTTCAGTCTACGATGTCGACAGACACCTTTACGCCGGTGCGCTGAGCATAGGAACGGACGACCGTGCGGATCTCCTTGGCAATGCGGCCCTGACGGCCGATGACCTTGCCCATATCGTCAGGTGCGACGCGCAGCTCCAACGTAAGCTCGTCCGCGCCCTGCTTCTCCGTGACGGTGACGTCATCGGGATGCTCAACAAGGCTGCGGGCGATGTAGAGCAGCAAGTCTTTCATTTCTTGCACCCCGGGTCTTACAGCGCGTTGACTTTCTTCAGCAGCGCACGGACCGTGTCGGTGGGCTGAGCGCCGGTCTTGATCCACTCCTGAGCGCGCTCAGCGTCGATCTTGATCTCGGCGGGGGAGACGCAGGGATTGTAGGTGCCGATCTCTTCGATGAAGCGGCCGTCGCGGGGATAACGGGAATCAGCGACGACAACACGATAGAAAGGAGCCTTCTTGGCGCCCATTCTGCGCAGACGAATTTTAACCATGGTTACTACCTCCAAAAATAATGTAAATGATTTTGTATTATGATGAAATGCTTGTGCACTTATCAACGGAAATTACTTGAAGCGTTTCTTGCGCCCGAAACCGCGCATCCGGCCGCCGCCGAAGCCGCCCATGCCCTTTGGCATCTTGCCGCCGCGCGTGACCTGCTTGATCATGCTCTGCATCATCTCAAACTGCTTGAGCAGGCGGTTGACGTCCACAACCTCGAGTCCGCAGCCGGCGGCGATGCGCTTTTTGCGGCTGGCGCCGAGCACCGCGGGATTCTCGCGCTCGTAGGGCGTCATCGAGAGGATGATCGCCTCGGTGTGTGCCATCATCTTGGGGTCAAGCTCGGCGTTTGCCATCTGCTTGCCGAGCTGGCCGGGCATCATGCCCGCGAGCTGTTCAAAGCTGCCCATGCTCTTGAGCTGGACGAGCTGGTCGTAATAGTCGGAGAGAGTGAAGCGGTTCTTTTTGAGCTTTTCTTCGAGCTTTTTCGCCTTTTCCTCGTCGATGCTCTGCTCGGCGCGCTCGATGAACGACAGCACGTCGCCCATGCCGAGGATGCGCTGCGCCATGCGGTCGGGGTGGAAGGGCTCGATCATGTCGAGCTTTTCGCCCGTGCCCATGAACTTGATGGGTTTGCCGGTCGCCGCGCGGATCGAGAGGGCTGCGCCGCCGCGGGCGTCGCCGTCGAGCTTCGTGAGCACGACGCCGTCGATGCCGAGTGCCTCATCAAAGGCGGTGGCGGCGTTCACGGCGTCCTGACCGGTCATCGCGTCGACGACGAGCAGGATCTCGGTCGGCTTGACGGCGGCCTTGATGCGCTTGAGCTCGTCCATCAGCGCTTCGTCGATGTGCAGGCGGCCTGCGGTATCGAGGAAGACCATGTCGTTGCCGTGGTCACCGGCGTACTTGACGGCCTCCTGTGCGATCTGAACGGGGTCGATCTGACCCATTTCGAAAACGGGAATATTCAATTGCTTGCCGACGACCTGTAACTGCGTGATGGCCGCGGGACGGTACACGTCGCACGCGGTGAGCAGCGGACGGTGGCCCTGCTTGCGGAAGTAGCCCGCGAGCTTGGCGACGTTCGTCGTCTTACCGGCGCCCTGTAAGCCGACCATCATGACGACCGTCGGCGGCTTGGAGGCGAAGGTCAGCTTCGCATTGGCACCGCCCATGAGCGCGGTGAGCTCTTCGCTGACGATCTTGATGACCTGCTGGGCAGGGGTCAGGCTGTCGAGCACCTCGGCGCCGACGGCGCGCTCAGAGACGGTTTTGACAAAGTCCTTGACGACCTTGTAGCTCACGTCTGCTTCGAGGAGCGCCAGGCGCACCTCACGCATTGCGAGCTTGATGTCCTCTTCGCTCAGGCGGCCCTTGCTGCGCAGGTGTTTGAATGTGGCGTTGAGCTTTTCGCTCAGTCCTTCAAATGCCATGGATGTATTACTCCTTGAGTGCCGCCGCCTCGGCCTCGATCACGCCGGCAAGCTCTTCGAGCTGGCGGTCCTCATACCGGCGGAAGTTGAGCTGCTTGATCTGCTCGGCCGCGTCCGTGATCTTTTCCACGTGGGGCTGAAGCTGCATGAAGCGCTTGATGAGCCCCGTCTTGTCTTCGATCTCGGTCATGTAGTTCTCCGCGCGCACGATAACGTCGCGCACGCCCTGGCGGGAGATGCCGTAGTTCTCGGCAATTTCGGAGAGCGACAGGTCCTCATTATAGTAGAGATCATAGAATTCCTTCTGGCGGTCGGTGAGAAGCTCCCCATAAAAGTCGAAGAGCATCGTCATACGAAAGGTCTGGTTTTTCACGGGAAGTTCCTCCTTGTGCAGATTCTTATGTAAAGTTTTATACCTTTACAACATGAATCAGTTTACATGATTTTATCAAAATTGTCAAGGAAAAATCGCAAGAAAAACGTCATGCGAGCAGAAAATTCTTCCGTTTTTGCGCCGGAAAGTGCGGTGTAAGCAGAAAAGAGTGGAATTGTTCACAGTTTCGTGGTATCCTAAGGGCAAATTCTGAAAAATGACCACAGGAGGAATCCGTGATGGAACCGGTCAGACTTGAGATCGCACCCGAGGTGAACCTCGACTATGTGCGCTCGGATAAATTCAAAACGGGGACGCTGAGCGTGCAGCTCATCACGCCGATCAACGAAAAAACGGCGAGCTTTGGCGCGCTGCTGCCGAGCGTGCTGCGCCGCGGCACGATGTCGCACCCCGATATGCGCTCACTTTCCACCGCGCTCGACCTGCTCTATGGCTCGTCCATCGGCTGCACGGTACGCAAAAAGGGCGAGAACCAGTGCATCGGCTTTGCCGCGAGCTTCATCGACGAGGAATTTGTCCCGGGAGGAGAAAAGCTGCTCGAGCCGATGTGCGACCTTTTGGGCGAGCTGCTGCTCGACCCCGTGACGCGCAACGGCCGCTTCCTGAACGACTATGTCGAAAGCGAGAAGCAGAACCTCATCGACGCCATCCGCGGCATCATCAACGACAAGCGCGACTACGCAGACCTGCGCTTACTTCAGGAGATGTGCCGCGGCGAGCGCTACGGGGTGGACAAGTTCGGCTCCATCGCGTGCGTTGAGAAGATCACGAACCAGACGCTCTTCCGCTACTATCAGGAGTTACTCTCCACCGCGCACTTGGAGCTCTTCTACTGCGGCAGCGCCGAGCGCGAGCGCGTGGAGGAGGCCATCTCCCGCGCGTTTGCGCCGCTTCAGCGCGGGCGTGTCGTGCCGCCGGTCATCGCGGAGAAGAAAAACGCGCCGGAGACGCCGCGCGAGATCACCGAGCGCATGGACGTGACGCAGGGAAGGCTCTCGATGGGCTGGCGCGCGTCGACGAACGACGCGCCTGCGATGATGCTGGCAAATTTGATTTTCGGCGGGTACAGCAATTCCAAGCTCTTTTTGAACGTGCGTGAAAAGCTGTCCCTCTGCTATTATGCTTCTTCCGCCTATCACCGCTCCAAGGGCATCGTGACGGTCTCGTCCGGCATTGAGTGCAGGGATGTGGAGACCGCCAAGCGTGAAATTCTTGCCCAGCTTGCAAGCGTGCAGCGCGGCGAATTTGAGGAATGGGAGGTCGAGGGCGCGAGAGCGTGCCTGATCGCGTCGCTCGAATCGCGCGGCGACAGCGCGGGCCGCATGGAGGAAAATGCCCTCGGTCAGGCGGCCACGGGCATCCGCGAGACGGCGGATGAGCTCATCGCGGCGCTGCGCGCCGTGACGAACGAGCGCATCGCCGAGGCCGCGCAGAGCATGACGCTTGACACGGTGTATTTCCTGACAGGGGAGGACAGCAAGGATGAATGAAAAAAGCTATCCCCGCATCGGGGAAACGGTCCTGGAAAAGACGCTGCCGAACGGCTTGAAGATATTCATCGTCCCCAAGCCCCAGCACCGCAAAAAATACGCCTTTTTCGCCACGCGCTACGGTGGGATGGACATGCAGTTCATCCGAAACGGCGAAAAGTGCGACACGCCCGCGGGCATCGCGCACTATTTAGAGCACAAGATGTTCGACACGAAGGACGGCAACGCCCTACAGGTACTCTCGCAAAACGGCGCAGAGCCGAACGCCTTTACCTCCAACGCGATGACGGGCTATTACTTTGACTGTACCGAGCATTTTGAAGAAAACCTGCGCATCCTGCTCTCGTTTGTCTCCGTTCCGTACTTTACGGACGAAAGCGTGGAAAAGGAACGCGGCATCATCGGTCAGGAGATCCGCATGGTCGAGGATTCGCCCGACTGGCAGGTCTACGAAAGGCTCCTTGCCTGCCTGTACCGCTCGTCGCCTGCGCGCGTGCCCATCGCCGGCACGGTCGAGAGCATCGCGGGCATCACGGCGGAAACGCTGTACGACTGCCACCACGCGTTCTACTGTCCGTCCAATATGGCGCTGTGCGTTGTTGGCAACGTCGATCCCCACACGGTGATCGCGCTGGCCGAGGAGGTCTTGCCCCGCGAGCGCGGCGAGGAGATCGCACGCTGCTATGGCGAAGAAGAGGACGACGCTGCCGCGCAGAAGGAGACCGTCACGCAGATGGAGGTCGCGCTGCCGCAGTTTTTAGTCGGCTTTAAGTGCGAGACGAACGAGGGTGACCTTTTGCGCCAGTCGCTCATCGGTGAGATGGCGAGCGACGTGCTGCTCGGCGATTCGTCGCCGCTCTACCAGCACCTTTACGACGAGGGACTCATCAATTCGAGCTTTGGCGGCGGCTTTAACCAGCTGCCGGGCGTCGCGGTTCTGTGCGCCGGCGGCGAGAGCGGGCAGCCGCAGGAAGTGAGCGACGCGATCTTGGAAGAGGCGCAGCGCCTCGCGCGCGAGGGCATCGACCCTGACTTTTTCGAGCAGATCCGCCGCGCGAGCTTCGGCGCGACGCTGCGCGCGCTCAACTCGTTTGAAAATATCGCCATCTCCATGGCGGACGGCTACTTCCGCGGCTTCGATGCGCTCCGGTTCCCCGAGGCGTACGCGAGCATCGAAAAAGCGGATGTCGAGCGCTTCCTGCGCGATAACCTAACGGACAGCCGCCGCGCCATCTCCATCATCGAACCCAAGAAAGAAGGATAACGATCCCATGAGCTTTTCCGACGCGCCCATCAGCTTTCCCGGCCTTTTCGGCGACTGGCAGTTCACCGTGCCGTCCAAGGCATTGAACATCGGCAACGGCATCTACTGGTACGGCATCATCATTGCCGCGGGCATGCTGCTGGGACTCTATTTCTGCATGAAGCAGGCGCACAAATACGGCCTGACCGAGGACAATGTCATCGACACGGTGCTCTGGGCCATCCCGTTTTCCATCATTGGTGCGCGCATTTACTATGTGCTCTTTTACCTTGACCTGTTCCGCAACAGCGACGGCTCGATCAACTGGTCGTCGACCTACCGCATCTGGGACGGCGGCCTTGCCATCTACGGCGGTCTCATCGCGGGCTTATTGACGGCGTATATCCTGAGCCGCTGCAAAAAGCTTTCGTTCTGGGCGCTGACGGATTGCTGCGTGCAGGGCCTTTTCATCGGCCAGGCCATCGGCCGTTGGGGCAACTTTATGAATAGAGAGGCCTTCGGCGCGGCGACGGAGCTTCCCTGGCGCATGCGGCTCTGGACGTCGGCCACGACGTATATGGATGTACACCCTACGTTTCTTTATGAGAGCCTGTGGAATGTGATCGGTCTGCTGCTGCTTTATTTTGTCGTGTCCCGCGCCCGCCGCTTCGACGGGGAGAACACCTGCTTTTACTTCATCTGGTATGGTCTCGGCCGTTTCTGGATCGAGGGGCTGCGCACCGACAGTCTGTATCTTTTTCACTGGACGCTGTTTGGTCAGCGCATCCGCGTGTCGCAGGCGTTGTCGCTCGTGATGGTGCTCGTGTGCGCAGGGATCCTCGTCTATCAGTTCAAGGTCAAAAAGGCCGACGGGTCGAATCTGTTTGTCAAGCGTGTGCAGCAGACAACGGAGGCGGAAGAAGCCGCCGTTGAGCCTACCGCGCCGGACGAGAAGCAGTAAGCTCTATGCACTATCACATCGACAAAACCGCCGCGCAGAGCGCGTATTTACAGCTCTATCACCAGCTGCGGCGCGACATCGTCAGCGGTGTTTACCCGCTGGGGACGAAGATGCCCAGCAAGCGCCTGATCGCAACAGAGACAGGCGTGAGTGTCATCACGGTCGAGCACGCGCTGGCGATCCTATGCGACGAGGGGTATTTGGAATCCCGCGAGCGCAGCGGCTTTTTCGTGAGCTTCGCCGCGGCGGACTGCTTCCCGGTCTCCGAGACGGAGACCGAGCGCCGCACGACCGTTTCTCACGGGACGGAGGATGAATTTCCGTTCCCGTCGCTCGCCAAGACGATGCGGCGTGTACTCAGCGAGTACGGCGAGAGTATTCTCGTCAAGTCGCCGAACAACGGCTGCGCCGAGCTGCGCGGCACCATTGCGGCGTATCTCTCCCGCTCGCGCGGCATCAGCGTCCAGCCGGGACAGATCGTGATCGGCTCGGGCGCGGAATACCTCTACGGACTCATCGTGCAGCTTTTGGGGCGCGAGCGCGTGTTTGCGCTCGAAGACCCGTCTTACGACAAGATCCGCAGGGTGTATCAGGCGCACGGCGTCACGTGCGAGATGCTGCGCCTCGGCAGCGACGGCATCCGCTCCGATGAGCTCACCCGCGCGAGCGCGACAGTGCTGCATGTCACGCCGTTCCACAGCTTCCCGAGCCAGGTGACCGCCAGCGCGGGCAAACGCCGCGAATATCTCCGCTGGGCGGAGGAGCGCGGCGGCTACATCGTCGAGGACGACTTCGATTCGGAATTCAGCGTGTCGAGCAAGAGCGAGGATACGCTCTTCGCCCTCGAACCCGAGCGCTCGGTCATCTACATGAATACGTTCTCCAAGACCATCGCGCCGTCGATGCGCGTGGGCTACATGGTGCTGCCGCCCGCGCTCTCCGAGCAGTTTCGGCGCGAGGTGGGATTCTATTCCTGCACCGTGCCGGTCTTTGAGCAGTATGTGCTTGCCGAGCTCATCGGCAGCGGCGACTTCGAGCGCCACGTTAACCGCATCCGCCGCAGACGGCGGAAAGAATGAAAAAGCGGCGGCAAAGCCGCCGCTTTCAAAAAGTTTGAAAAATCGCTTGACGCGAAAAAATCTTTGTGCTATACTTCCATTTGCATTTGAACAAATGCGCTGGTGTAGCTCAGTCGGTAGAGCAGCTGATTCGTAATCAGCAGGTCATGTGTTCGAGTCACACCACCAGCTCCAAAAAGCATCGAAAACCTCGGTTTTCGATGCTTTTTTGTTGCAAAAACGCAGAAAATGGTGCGAGCCAAAATGTGGGTCAACTGCCTGACCCACACCGTGACCCACATCGGCTGGCAGTCAGCGGCTTTGCCGCCTACTGCCAGCTCATGCCCCATGGGTACAACGAAATGCGTAGAAAGACTTAAAGAGTACCGGAGAGGAGGCTTTTGCCTTCTCTCCGGTATTTTTGGTTTTTTTCTGCTTACATGACCTGCGCCATGAAGCTGCCCATTTTCTCCGCAGCCTTTTGCTGCATCTGCCGTGTGACGTGGGTGTAGGTGCGGAGCGTAAAGCCAGCGTCGTAGTGACCCAGCATGCTGCTGACGGTTTTGACATCCACGCCATTTTGCAGTGCCAGCGTTGCGAAGGTATGTCTGAGGTCGTGAAATCTGATGTGCGGCAGTCCGGCGTCCTTCAGGATCCGCTTGTGGAGTGTTACCACCGAGTCGGGGTGGTACATTCCTCCTGTTCTGCCGGATGGGAACATCCACGGATTGCTGGAATGTTTGGCGTGTTCCTGTTTCAGCAGCTCCACGGCATCCTGCGGGATAGACACCTCGCGGATAGAGTTGCCGGTTTTGGGCGGCTTAGAATGAGCTGGTGCTCTGTGTCCCAGCTGGCCTGCTTACTGACGGAGATGGTGCAGTTGGCTTCGTCAAGGTCGCTCCATTGGAGCGCGACCAGCTCGCCCTTTCTCAGTCCGCTGACCAGTTCCAGATAGAACATCGGCAGGGCATTACGCCGCTCGGCGGCGTTCAGATACGCGCTGATGTGGTCTGGATGAAGGATCATCATCTCTTGTTTTTCAATTTTGGGGATGATGCAATTCTCCGTGGGATTGCTGAGAATGAGTTTTTCCTTCACCGCCCGGTCAAGGGCGTTGTGCAGCATCATGTGGATACCGCGCACAGTGGAATTGCTCAGTCCGGGTTTTTCCTTTTTCTGTACTTTTCTCAGCCGCCCATTGCTTTGCAGATCGTTGTAGAGCTTTTGCAGGTCACGGGTGGTGAGCTTATTCAGCGGGATATCCCCGATAGCAGGGACGATATGCTGTTCGATGTTCCGGTGGTAGTAGTTCATGGTGGATGGGCGAATGTGTGGTTTGGCATACAATTCAAACCACGTCCGCAGCCAAGCGGCAACCGTGTATTCATCGGCGCGGCCGATGTCCAATGCCTGGCTCTCCTCAATGGCTTTCTTTAGCTTCGCCTTGCATTCCGCCTGCGTTTTACCAAGCACATTTTTGATGATGCGCTTTCCTGTTTCAGGGTGGTAGCCCGCTGTGTAGCGACCCTCCCAACGTCCGTCTGCGCGTTTGCGAATGTTGTCCTCGCCGTTGGCGCGTTTCTTTGCCATGAGCATCGCTCCTTTCTTTGGCGGCCACAACACATATCACACCTTGCGCCGGAAAGCTACTGATTCTTCCAAAGAAATCGAAATATTTTTAAAAATGCTTTTATTGATTCCAGCAGCGCAAAATGTACACGAGTTTTGAACTGCCTTTAGCGTTTGTTAGGTCAACGGAGTGCCATTGTAAATCATTTGAAAATGTGTTATCTTCTTCGCAGAAGTGTCCATACAGAATTCTGTATTTTTCACGCAAAGGGGCTTTTTATGAGTAAGGTCAAATCTTGGTGTTGTGCCAATGCCATGCTGGTCATTTCATTACTGGCCGCAGTTGTAACGGCATTTTTTGTTCCGCCTGATAGGGACTACTTAGGTTATTATGACCTCAAGACGCTTGCTTGCCTGTTTTGTGTGCTGGCAGTGGTGGGTGCTTTGCGGGATCTGCATATCTTTTCCGCTCTTTCCCAGCGGATGGTACACACCTTTTCCACTGTCCGGGGCGTGTGTACGGCGTTGGTGGTCATCACTATGTTCGGGTCGATGCTTCTGACCAATGATACCGCCTTGCTGACCTTTCTGCCGCTTGGGTGGTTTGTTCTTTCCTCCACTGGACAGGAAAAGCACACGGCACTCCTGTTCATTCTGCAAAACTGTGCCGCCAACCTCTGCGGAATGATCACGCCCTTCGGCAATCCGCAGAATCTCTATCTTTTCAGCTATTACGGGCTTTCCACGAAAACGTTCTTTTCGGCAATGCTGCCGCCATTCATCCTGTCTACTGTTCTCATTCTCCTGTGCTGCTTAGTGTTTCCAAAAGAACAGCTTTCCGTGCCGGAAGCACAGGTCACGGTAGACTCCCGCCAAGCCGCCGTCTATGGTGGACTATTCTGTTTAGCCGTTGCCATGGTGCTGCGGCTGGTACCCTATGTCCTTGGTTTGACGGTCATTGTTCTGGCGCTCTGGTTTCTGGACCGGCATGCGCTGAAAACTGTAGATTGGGGATTGTTGGCCACTTTCGCCGCTTTTTTCACCTTTTCCGGCAACCTTGCTCGAATGGAAGCTGTCCACATACTGTTCGCTCGCCTTTTGTCCCACGGGACCATGCTGGTCTCCGCGCTTACCTGCCAGATCATCAGCAATGTTCCTGCTGCCATTCTGCTCAGCCGCTTCACGCAGGATGCCTGCGGGCTTCTGGTTGGCGTCAATGTGGGCGGCGCAGGAACGCTGGTGGCTTCTCTGGCAAGCCTTATTACGTTTCGGGAATATACGCGCCGCGTTCCCAATGGCGGGAAGCGTTTTCTTTTCCTTTTTTCTGGGATCAGCTTTGCCTTTTTGACGATTCTTTTGGCTGCCATGTCCTTCCTGAACGGATGAACCTTTATTGCCAGCATCTTTGGGAAAAATCCTTAAATAATTGTGTTGACGTAAGCTGTATGTCGATTAATAACCCATTCTAACGCACTTTCGTTTTCGCACTTCACTTCTTTAAGGCTTCCTGTTCATCCACAGCTTCGCCCTCGTTCGGATATCCATTTAACGACCCGTCATCTTTAATATTGTGGAACACGGTCATTTGGTTTCATAGTTTTTCTTTTTTGCGTAAGATTTATCTGTATGGCATTACTATATTTTAGGTTTATTTCTTACAACATACAAACCTGCAAACGCGAAATAAAATACTAAATCGGCCTTTTCTATAACATCTGTCAGCGGCTTGCATTGGCCGTCAAAATAAGATAAAATAAATACCTTAATGGTCAAACGAGTGGGGAGGGACACGGCTGTGCGGATAGACAAGAGAACAGCTACGGGCATTGGCTGTCTTGTGACGATCGGTATTGTGCTCGCGTTGATGATCGTGACCTTTCACGCCATTGCGCGCGGTGATGTTCCGGAAAATCCGCTCACGCCGGTCGGCGTGGTACTGGAACTCGTCTGCGCCATCCTGACGACCTCGACCTATGCAAGCGTGGTCTTTGGCAGTCATTCGCGCAGGCGCTTTCGCTCCTATTTCCTCTGGATGCTGGCGATCAACACCATTGGGCTTTTGAGCGATGTGATCTATTGGGGGATCGGGCTTGATTTTCTTCCTGCCCTTCCGCGGCTTCGCGAGACCTGCTATTTTGTCTGCTACGCCTCGGCGTTTCCACTGCTCATTTTTTACAGCACCTATCTCATCAGTTACATCAATGAAGACTCGAAGGAATTGCAGCGATATACCGTTTTGATGACCGGCCTCAGCGCGGATGGATTTCTGCTCGTGATGATCTCTGTCATCACGTCGCGCTCTCAGAATGCCCCGTGGCATCTGTCGGATCACCCGTGGCTTTACTTCTTCTTTTTGGCCATGCCGATGGTGGTCAACATCGGCATCATTCTGAACTTCAGGAGGATGCTGACCAACCGCAAGGCGATCTCTTTCCTTTTCTATGAGCTGCTGGTGGCTGCCGCGGTAGTGGTTGACACGGTCATCGGGGAGATCACACTGGCTCATGTCGTTGTGGCGTTTTGTCTCATCCAGATATATATCACTGTGCAGATCGAATACGAAAAGCAGCAGGAAGAGCAGCTCTTGCAGCAGCGTATCTCCATTATGATCAGCCAGATACAGCCGCACTTTCTTTACAATGTGCTCACCAGCATTCGCGCGCTCTGCCGCATTGACGCGCGCGAGGCTGAGAGCGCGCTGACGGATTTTACCCTCTACCTGCGAGGGAATCTTGATTCATTGAGCAATACCGGCTGCATTCCTTTTTTGCAGGAACTACAGCATACCAAACACTATGTTGATCTGGAAAAAATGCGCTTTGGCCGGGATCTGACCGTCCTTTTCAACACGCCGGTCACGCAATTCTCCCTGCCGCCGCTCACATTGGAGCCGATCGTCGAAAACGCGGTGCGCCACGGCGTGATGCAGCGGCTTCAGGGCGGGACGGTGATCATCTCTACAAGCGAGACCGAGTCGGATTTCGTCGTGACTGTTTCGGATGACGGCATCGGGTTTGATGCAGAGCAGCTTGCGGCGGGCGGCAAGCATATCGGCTTGTGGAACGTCCGTGAGCGCCTTGCCGCGGTGTGCGGTGGGCACATGGAGATCGAAAGCGGGATCGACAAGGGGACAAATGTGACGATGTGCATCCCCAAATGTCGAAAGGAGAGCGAATGATGGGACTTTGCTTGTTGGCTGTTGACGATGAATCTTTGGCGCTGAGCGATCTGACAGCGGCGCTGCAAGCTGCCGAGCCGGCAGCAGCGGTTCACGCCTATACCGATCCGACGAAAGCGCTTGAGGCGGTGAGAACGGGGGAGATCCTTCCGGATATCGCCTTCCTGGACATTCAGATGCGCGGTTGGACGGGACTGGACCTTGCACTGGAATTGAAAAAGACGATCCCGGCGCTCGAGATCATTTTTGTTACGGCTTATTCGCAGTATGCGCTGGAATCCTATTCCCTCCATGCGCGCGGCTACCTGATGAAGCCTGTTACGGCCGAGGCAATCGAGGAGGAACTTCGTAATATCGGCCTGACCACAGTGCCTGTGAGGAAGGAGCTTTCCCTGCGTGTCCAGTGCTTCGGCAATTTTGAAGTGTTTTATGAGGGAAAACCGCTCGAATTTGCCCGCGCAAAGAGCAAGGAGCTGTTTGCGTATCTGGTATTTCGCCGCGGTTCGGCCTGCAGCATCCGGGAATGTGCGGCCATTCTCTATGAGGACCGGGAATACGGCAGCGCGCTGAAAAATCAGATCGAAACCTTTAAGTCTGATATGATGCGCACCTTGCGAAACGTGGATTGCGAAGATGCGGTCATCAAGGGGCGGAATCAACTCAGCGTGGATACAGAAAAGTTTTCCTGTGATTATTATCAGTTTCTCAACGGCGAATCTTCGGCGATCAATGCTTTTGTCGGAGAGTTTATGACGCAGTATAGCTGGGCGGAGATCACGACGGCATCGCTACAGGGCAAGATGACTGAAATCATTCGCTAAAAACTATCAAAAACGGCGAAAATGCAGAGGTGATCGAAATACTCTGCATTTTTGTTGTCTTTTTGTTGTCCTTGATCCGGTAAAATGAATCACAAGAGGAGCAAGGATGCAAAACCTATCTCCCAACGTTTTAGGAGGAAAGCTCAATGGAAGAAAAAAACCTGCACGTCGAAGAAGGCGCGCTCAAGGTGACAAAGCTCACGCTTTATGAGGCGGTAGCGATCATCGTGGGTGCCAATGTCGGTTCCGGTATACTCGGCCTTGCATATTCTTCCCGCCTTGCGGGATGGCCGATCCTGGTGCTCTGGCTGGCGGTGGCCGGTCTGTTCACCACATTCTCCATGCTCTATGTGGCGGAGTCCGCACTGCGTACAAAAAAGCCCCTGCAGCTGCCCGGCCTTGCGGAAAAATATGTCGGTAAGGTCGGCTCGGTCCTGATCTTCATCTCTGTCTGCGCGAACTCCATCGGCTGCATGGTCGCCTACACGACAGGTTCCGGCAACATCCTCTGCACACTGCTCGGTCTCCCCAACTGGGCGGGCAGCCTGCTGTTCACCGTTCCCTGTGTGCTGGTCGTCTGGTTCGGCCTCAAAGCCACCGGCCTTTGGGAGAAATTCATGTCCACGGGCATGGTCGTGCTGCTCGGCATCATTGTGATCGCATCCTTCCTCTCCGGCAAGGCGGATGTCTCCCGCGCCGTATACGCAAACTGGACCTATGCCGTTCCCCTTCTCAGCAGCGCTATTTTCTGCTACATCGCGCAGTATGCCGTGCCTGAGCTGGCGCGCGGTATGCGCCACACGCCCAAGAAGCTCCCGGTTGCCATCATTCTCGGTATGTTCATCACCGGCGTGCTGCTGGCCGTTGTTCCCCTTGCCGTTCTCTCTCTGACCGGCGCGGAGGAGGTCACACAGGTCGCTACGCTCGCCTGGGGTCAGGCACTCGGTACCTGGGCGCTCTATACCGCCAACATTTTTGCTCTCTGCGCCATGATGACCTCTTATTGGGCGGTCGGCGGTTCCATGCTCACGAACATCGTCGATATGTTCAAGCTCAAGGATGAGAAGGACACCAAGACCCGTCTCATCGCCATCGCCTGCACGGTGCTTCCCCCGTTCATCCTTGCCTACGCCGGTCTTGTCAGCTTTGTTGACGCCATTGGCTGGGCCGGTACCTTCGGCGGCGTGATTATGTCGATCGTTCCCGTTCTGATGCTCAACAACGCCCGCAAGAAGGGCGATATCGAGCCGGAGTGGAAGTGCGGTTGGTACGCGCATCCCGCAGTGCAGGGCATGATCATCGTGATCTTCAGCCTTGCGGCCATCTACTTCATCTGCTCCATGATCGGCATCCTGCCGGCAGGTTGGTAAGGGAAAGGAAGGACAGATGTCATGCGTGTGATCCCGAAAGATAAAGTGATTTTCCACTTCAACCCGACAAATCCCGCAAACTATACCGTCGAGGACGGAGAGACCTTCTGGGTCGAGTGCGACGACTGCTATAGCGGTCAGATCACCGACGAAAGCGTCAAGCGCCCGGATATTGACATCGGCATCATGGACTGCGCCGTAGGCCCGATCGCGATCAGCGGTGCGCACCCCGGCGATACCCTTTGCGTGGAAGTTATGGCGATCGACCTTGCGCCGCAGGGCGTGATGGTCACATCGGTCGGACTCGGCGTGCTGGGTGATCATATCACGGAGCCGAACACCAAGATCATTCCCGTGCACGATGGCTTCGCACATTTTTCCGATGATATCAAGCTGCCCCTGACGCCGATGATCGGCGTGATGGGTGTCGCCACGAAAAGCGGCGAGATCCACTGCGCGGTGCCTGAGGACCACGGCGCCAACATGGACACCAAGCTCATCTGTGTCGGCTCGCGCGTATACTTCCCGGTCAATGCCGAGGGCGCGGGCTTGGCTGTGGGCGATATGCACGCCTGCATGGGCGACGGCGAGCTCTCCGGCACGGGCATCGAGATCGCGGGGCGTATGTGCCTGCGCGTTACGGTTTACCACGACCGCCCCATTGAGCGCCCGGTCATCGAAACGGCGGACAGCCTGTACTTCCTTGCTTCCCGCCGCACGCTGGAGGAAAGCGTCAAGGTCGGCACCGAGGATGCGGTCAACTTCCTGATGAAGAAGTTTGATTTGAACTTCCCAGACGCTTATCGCTTGATGAGCGCCACCTGCGACGCGCAGATCAGCGAGGTCGTGGATGATAACGTGACCATCCGCATTCGCGTGCCGAAATTTGATAACCGTGTACGCACGCTGTAAGAGATTTGAAGATTTGAAAAAGAGCCGTTGCTTCTGAACTGCACCCCACATGTTAGACAGTATGATATACTACCTAACAAGTGGGGTGTTTTGTTATGCCAAAAAGAGTGCCAAACAAGAAATACACACCAGAATTCAAGAAGCTGGTGGTAGAAACAATGCTGAAAGGAAAACTTGGGTATAGTGAGCCAACGGGCCGCGGAGAATGATCGGCTTGCTGAAAAGCTCGAACAGCTCCACGAGGAAAGCCCAGATAAGGGATACCGGCGGCTCAACGACGATCTGCGCCATGACTGCGGCATCCATGTCAACGACAAACGGGTGCTCCGCATCTGCCGGGTCAGAGATATCCGCTCTACCGTGAAATATAACAACCGTGGCTGCACCAGACAGGAGAAGAACCCGCAGTATCTTGCTGAGAATCTTTTAGACAGGCAGTTTTATGCCGCAAAGCCAAACGAAAAGTGGCTCACCGATGTGACAGAATTCAAGTGGTACGAGGGAAGCGAGATCCACAAGCTCTATCTGAGCGCCATCTTAGATCTTTGTGACTGGCGCATCGTGTCCTATGTGCTCAGCGAACGCAACGATAATCCGTTGGTTTTCAAAACCTTCGACAAGGCTGTGAAAGCCAATCCGGACGCACAGCCCCTGTTTCATAGCGACAGAGGGTTCCAGTACACCAACCGCACTTTCCACCACAAGCTCGTACAGGCAGGCATGACGCAGAGTATGTCCCGTGTGGCGCAATTGTATTGACAACGGTCCGATGGGGGGCTTCTGGGGCATTCTGAAGCGGGAACGCTATTACGGCAGACGGTTTACCAGCAAGCACGAGCTTGTCCAGATGATCCAGCAGTATAGGACGTACCTCCCGTAATATGCCAAGCGGAAAGCCTCAAAGAGCCTTAAAAAGCAGCAGGCGGAGTGCCCGGATACACTTCGTAATCAGCAGGTCGTGTGTTCGAGTCACACCACCAGCTCCAAAAAGCATCGAAAGCTTCGGCTTTCGGTGCTTTTTTGTTGTCAAAATACGGAAACGGTGATTTTGCCAGCTTTCGACCGCCAGCGCCGCTGTTGTAGCCTACTTCGCTACTTCCTGCGATGGAAGTATTCGATGAACTTCTGCACGGCGGGTGTTGGGTGGGCCTGCTTCTTCATAGCAAGGCCGATTGGGTGGTAATAGGGCTGCTGCAGGAGCGGATTTCGATTTTGTACGGGATGCGCTGCAAGATCAGGCCTGGCAGGATGCTGACGCCGAGACTCCTTTCCACCATCGCCGTGATGGCAAAATCCTCCCAGGCGGTGAAGTGGATGTCCGACTGCACATGAGCGCGCTCCAGCAAGTCGGAGACCTCGGCTTTTCCGCTGTGCTCCAGCAGCAAAAACGGCCTGACCGGCTCCCCGGCGGAGGTCAGGCGGACGCCGCTTTTACTGCGCTCCAGCAGCGTCATGCCCCATTTTTGCTCCAGATCGGCGAGCATCTTTGATGGAGGACTGCACATAATCTATCTCCCATGCTGTGCACATCCAACGCTCCCGATGCTGTACCATGCGTTCCCTCTTTCATGGGCCGCGACGATTTTGCTGGTGAACCTCGGCAGCTTGCTGATTCTCCGTTTTCGGAGCCGCTGAAAAAATGACACCGCACGGCAGAAATAACTCTGCCGTGCGGTGCGTTTTTACTTTAATTTGGTTCGTCAGGCATGGGGGACGAGCGCGCCCTTCCGGCTCGAGCGGATGAGCATGCCGATCACAAAGCCGACGAGTGCAGGCAGCAGCCAGCCGAGGTTCTTGTCGAACAACGGCAGATATTTTTCCGCAAAGGCGATAGGCACATCGAGGCGGAGCGAAGTCTGCACCGACGCGGGCAGCGTCTTCATGCAGTCGAAAATAGCGGCTGCCCATGTACCGATCATCGTTGCGACATACACGGCACGGTCATGAGCGAAGAACTTGCCGATAAAGGCCAGCAGGATAAGCGCAATGGCCGGGGGATAGATGAGCATGAGCATCGGGACGGAATACTCGATGATGGCACTCAGTCCAATGTTGGAAACGGCAAACGAAAACACCGTGAAGAGGATCGCCCAGGTGCGGTAGGAAATTTTGCCGTTCGTCATCTTGACAAACGTTTCCGAGCAGGCCGTGACAAGGCCGATGGAGGTCTTGAGGCAGGCAAAGGTGATGGTGAAGGCGAGGATAAACTGGCCCACGCCGCCAAGGTAATGACCCGCGATCTGCGTGAGGGCGATGCCGCCATTTTCGGACAGCTCGAAAATGCCTCTCGACTGCGCGCCGACCAGAATGGACAGCACGTAGATCAGCGCCATCAGCGCACCGGCAAGAAGACCGGAGGAGAGCACGTCCTCGGCGATGATGTCGTCGTTGTTGACACCCATGCGGCGAATGACGTCGATGACCACGATGCCGAAGGCGAGACCGGCGATGGCGTCCATCGTGCCGTAGCCCTCAATGAGCGCGGGAAAGAAGGAACCGTTCTGATAGGCCTCCGTCGGCTCGACCGAGGAGATCGCTGCGCCGGGGGAGAGCAGCGCCGCGATGATCAGCACTGCGAAGAAGAACAGAAAGAGCGGATTGATGATCTTGCCGATCCAGAGGGTGATCTTACCGGGGCGCAGCGAGAAGAACAGCACGAAGGCGAAGAACGCCGCCGAAAAGACAAGCAGATACAGCCACTCCGGCGAATCCGCGCCCAGCAAGGGCGTGATGCCGGTTGTGAACGAAACGGTCGCGCATCTCGGGATGGCGAAGAGCGGGCCGATGGTCAGGTACAGAAGGCAGGTAAAGAAAATGCCGTAGCCCTTGCCGACCTTGCCCGAGAGCGTCTGCAGGCCGTCGGAATGCGTGATGCCGATGGCGGCGACGCCGAAGATGGGGATGCCAACCGCCGTGATGATAAAGCCAATCATGGCGACGACCGCGTTGCGGCCGGCCATCTGGCCGAGATGTACGGGGAAGATCAGGTTGCCCGCGCCGAAGAACATTCCAAACAGCGTTCCGGCGACGAGAATCTTCTGCCGGAAGGTCAATTTTTTAGTAGTCATGGGATAATCAACTCCTTTGTGTTGAAAATATTACACCCTGCACTTGAAAAAGAGAAACGCTCGGTTATAATAGGTATATTACAAATCAAAATACCCTTTATAGGAGTGGGAATATGGACAGCAAAAAATTTGAAATTCTGATGACCGCCGTCAACCTCGGCAGCTTTTCCAAAGCGTCTGAGGTCGTGGGCTACACACAGTCGGGGCTGACGCACCTCATCAACGGTCTGGAGCGCGAGATCGGCATGAAGCTCATCCGGCGCGACCACAGCGGTATTTCGCTGACAGAGGACGGGGAGGCGCTGCTGCCCGCGATCCGCGAATACCTCAGCGCGACGGCGAAGCTCGAAAACCAGATCGAGACCATCACGCAAAAGCGGACGGCGACGATCCGAATCGCCGCTTATGCGAGCCTTGCCATGCACTGGATGCCGGAAATTCTGTACCGCTTCCGCCGCGTGTGTCCGGAGACCGACGTGGATCTTCGCATGGTGGACCACGAGCTCGAACCCTTTGAGCTGCTCGAGGAGGGGCGCACGGACGTCATCTTTGCCGCGCGGCAGAGCCACATCAACTGCGACTGGACACCGCTCTACTACGACGTGATGTACGCCATCCTGCCGGAGGACTATCCCACCGGCAGCGAAGAGACCTTCCCCATCGAGGAATTCGACGGAAAAGAATTCCTGATGCCCTACGGGCGCTTCGACATCGACGTGAACGCTGCGCTGAGTCCCAAAAAGGTGAAGCCGAATATCCGCCCCTGCCATGTGGACGATGAAACGGTCATCCGCATGGTCAGCAAGGGCCTTGGCATCACAATGATGACGGAGATCATGATGCGCGGGCGGACGCACGGCGTAAAGACGCTGCCGGTCAGCCCGAAAACGGGACGGGAGCTCGGCATCGGTATGCACCTGAGCAAGAACACGCCAGAGGAAATTCTGCGTCTGCGCGAGTGCGTGCTTGATTTCACGCGCGAGCTGATGTGAAAATTTCCCATCCGCGATTTAGAAACGGCTGCCCCATCAAAAAAGTAAAGCAGGGCGCTTGCCTTTTAGGCAAGCGCCCTGCTTTGTCGATTTTGGGAATGGTCTTATCCTTCGATTTTTGCCGAAGCCGCGCCATCACTCTTTTGCAGATGCGCATAGCGGCGCGAGGGGCGGAAGTACAGCACCGCTGCCAGCATTAGAAGCGCCGTGGCCGTAAGGCTGATGGGGAAGACCAGCATGATGTTCATAAACGTCTTGTCCTGCGGGAAGACCCAGCGCAGCCAGCTCAGGCGGACGCCGCAGACGCCCAGCATCGTCAAAACGGCGGGCGGCAGTGAAATTTCAAAGCCGCGCAGGTAGCCGGAAAGCACCTCGTAGCAAAGGCTGAACAGGTGCGACGGCATGATCAGCATGAGGCGAATATAGCCCGTCTCTACCACCTGCGGGTCGCCGTTGAAGATGGTGAGCAGCGACTTTCCGAAAAAGAGGATCAGAGCGATGGCGACGCCGAGGCTGATGATGCCCTCGAGAAGACACAGCAGCAGCGTTTTCTTGCAGCGCTTGATCTTGCCCGCGCCGAAGTTCTGTCCGACGAATGTCGTGCAGGTCTGCGAGAAGGAGTTGAGGATATCGTAGGTGATGACCTCAATGTTGTAGGCCGCGCTCGACGCCGCCATGACGACCGTGCCGAGGCTGTTGATCGCGCCCTGAATGACGATATTCGCGATGGAGAACATCGCGCTCTGCACACCCGCGGGAACGCCGATGCGCAGAATTTGCTTGAGGCACAGCCCGTCGATGCGCAGCTTTTTCGGCTCAAGGCAGATGACCTTGTCCGTTTTGAGCAGGAGCCCCCACAAGATCGCCGCGCTGACCGCATTCGACAGCACCGTTGCGATCGCGACGCCGTCCACGCTCATGTGGAGCGCGGCCACGAAAAAGAGGTTCAGGATCACGTTCAGAACGCCGGAGGCCGTCAGCGCGATCAGCGGAATTTTCGTCTCGCCCACGCTGCGGAAGACCGCCGCCTCAAAGTTGTAGAGCAGGATCACCGGCAGGCCCGCAAGATAGATGCGCAGGTATAGCAGCGCCAGCGGGAACACATCGTCCGGCACATTCAGCTGATTCAGCAGCGGAACGGCGAACAGCTCACCGATGACCGCCGTGATCAAACCGCCCAGCACCGCCACAACGATGGAGGTGTGCACCGCGTGGTGCACCATCGTGTCGTTCTTTTCGCCGATGGCGTGCGCGATCGTCACGTTCGCGCCCAGCGCGATGCCGATGAACAGGTTGACGATCAGGCTGATGATCGAGCTGTTTGTGCCGACGGCCGCGACCGCCACAGTGCGGAGCTCGCCGGTAAAGTTGCCGATGACGGCGATGTCCGCGGCGTTGAACAGCTGGCTCAAAATCGCCGTGGCCGCCACCGGAACGGCAAAGCGCGGGATTTTATCCCAGAGCGTCCCGTGGAGCATATCCAATGATTTTTTCTGCGATGCAGCTTTCAACTCTACCGCCCCTTTCCGCAATTTGTCTGGCCCATGATATCACGCTTTGGGCCAAATGCAAGAGGCAGAAAAGCCAAAAATGGAGCACAGCGCAAAGAATGCTTTGTTTTGCTGCGAAAAGCGCGGATACTCACAGGCATTCCTGCAAAATTTCGTAGATCTCGTCGTGCGTCAACTTTTTGCAGCAGCCGGCGGTGATGTTGGTAGAATCCGCCACGGCGCGGAAGTCGGTGTCGGCGGGAATGCCAAGCTCTGCAAAGCTGGTCGGCAGACCGATTTCCTTAATGAACGCGGCCAGCGCGTCGATACCGGCGGCGGTTTCCCCGTCACTGCCCTTGGGTGCGATGCCCAGACATTCTGAGCAAACCGCGCAAACCGCGCCGCACCAGACTTGTAGATGTGGCGGTACAGGACAGGGTGGATGACCGCCAGCCCCGCGCCGTGGTTGCAGTCGGTGTAAGCACCGAGCTGATGCTGGATCTGATGCGCCTGAAAATCCGTGACCTTGCCGATCTTCAGAACGCCGTTTTCCGCCATCGCGGACGCCCGCGCCAGCTCGCTTCTGGCGTCGTAATTTTCAGGATCGGTCAGCAAAATGCGGATGCTGCGGATGACGCTGCGCATGACGGCCTCATTGATATCATCGGAGAGGTTGTTTTCATCCGGCTTGCCGAAGTAGGTTTCCATCGCGTGGCTCAGCGTGTCGAACGCGCCGGAGATGACCTGCTGCATGGGAACGGACAGCGAATAGGCCGGGTCTAAGAACGCGAACTCCGCCTGCGCACCCCAGAGCGCGCCCTTGATCTTCTTTTCCTCGTGGGTGATGACCGCGCCGTTGTTCATCTCCGAGCCGGTACCAAACACCGTGACGATGGTGCCGAGGGGAATGAACTTTGTGGGCAGCGTGTGCTTCGTGTACTGCATCTCCCAGATGTCCTCGTCCAGCTTCGCCTGTGCGGAGATGACCTTGCAGCAGTCGGAAACGCTGCCGCCGCCCGCGGCGAGAATCAAATCGACGTGATTTTCACGCGCCAGCTTCGCGCCCTCCTGCACCTTGGCATAGGTGGGGTTCGACATGATGCCGGAGAACTCCACGATGCGCTTGCCTGCGGCGTTCAGGATACCCATGATCTCATCGTACACGCCGTTGCACTTGATGGAACCGCCGCCATAGGCCAGCATGACGGTTTCGCCAAAGTTTGCGAGCAGGCCGCCGAGGTACTCCTTCACGCCGCCTTTGCCGAAATATACCTTGGTCTTGTTTTCAAAAATAAAGTTATTCATCATAACGTATCCTCTCTGACCGTTTTTCTTGCGGTATTCGCCGCTGTTTGCTATCATTGCCGATGGCAACTTCCGGTTGATACTGCCGATTGTAAATACCGGTTATAACAACCGGTCAAGAGGTTTTTGAGGAAAAAACACAATTTTTACGCAGCAGAGAGGGAGTACCATGCGCTACACCATGATGCAGGTCTGCAAGGAAACGGGTATGACCTATCAGGCCTTAAAATTTTACTGCAACGAGGGGCTTGTCCCCAATGTCAAGCGCGACAAAAACAACCGCCGCGTGTTTGACGAGCGGGACGTCGCGTGGATCAGCAGCCTGACGCGCCTGAAAAAATGCGGCATGGGCATTCAGGAGATGAAGGACTGCCTCGCCCTCTGCCTGCAAGGCGAGCGCACCATCCCGCAGCGCAAGATCCTGCTGGCGCAGAAGCAGGAGGCACTGCGCGCAGGCATTCGGGAATTGCAGGACAGCGTCGCCTACATCGACTGGAAGCAGAATTTTTACGACGAAGTGCTCTCCGGCAAGCGGCCGTATGAGAGCAATCTTATTCGGGTGGAAAAATAGGCGCAAGGCTGGCGTCAGCATAAAAAACAGGAGGCGTACCGCTCGGTATCGCCTCCTGCCTGCATTCCTGCCGTATTTCATCCCAGCGCCACGTCGAGCACCATCATCAGGCTGAAGCCCACGGCGAAGAACACCGTGCCGATGTTGGAGTGCGCGCCCTGCGACATTTCGGGGATGAGCTCTTCCACGACGACATAGAGCATCGCGCCCGCGGCAAAGCTCAGAAGATACGGCAGCGCCGGAACGATAAGCGACGCGGCGAGTATCGTCAGCACCGCGCCGATGGGCTCGACGATGCCCGAGAGCACGCCGCCCCAGAAAGCTCTTGCTTTGCCCATGCCCTCGGCGCGCAGCGGGAGCGAAATGATCGCCCCCTCGGGAAAATTCTGGATCGCGATGCCGAGTGAGAGCGCCAGCGCGCCCGCCGCCGTGATCTGTGCGCTGCCGGAGAGATAGCCCGCATACACCACGCCGACGGCCATGCCCTCGGGGATGTTGTGCAGTGTGACGGCCAGCACCATCATCGTCGTGCGCTGGAGTTGGCTCTTCGGCCCCTCGACCTGCCCGCTCTTGGCGTGCAGGTGCGGGACGACGTGGTCGAGCAGCAGCAAAAAGAGAATGCCGACCCAAAAGCCGAGAAACGCCGGCAGAAACGAGAGTTTCCCCATCGCCGACGACTGCTCGATGGCGGGGATCAGCAGGCTCCACACCGAGGCCGCGACCATCACGCCCGCGGCAAAGCCCGTCAGCGAGCGCTGCACAGCGTCGCTGAGCGACTTTTTCATGAAGAACACGCACGCCGCGCCGAGCGACGTGCCGAGAAATGGGATCAAAATGCCGTAAAATGCTTCCATATCGTTCACCGTCTTTTCTGTGTGAAATATCAATTCTGTTAAATACATCTAACTTTTGGACATAGTATACCAGCGAAAGCCGCGGGATGCAAGTGCCGTGGGACACGGAATGGGAACAGTCTGTCGCAGCGGACGGGGCGAGAAAGCGTATGTAGCAAAGAAAATATCGCAAAAATTTGAAAACCGCTCTTGCAATGCGAAAATCGCTGTGCTACAATACGCAAGGTCGATCACCTTCCCGAAGGCAAGCGGGAAAGCAGGATATATTGGAAAGCTGCCCTGCGGCGGCTTTTCAAAAGACTGCAAGTTAGAGCGAACTAACCGCCTGCGCCGCGCCGGTGGGAACATCATATCAATAGGAACAGTGCCGCCTGATTTCAGGCGGCACTGCTTTTTGCGTTTTCGTGAAAAACAAAATGTTCAAACTTTCCTTTAGTTTTTTTAGGTTGGCGGGCAATCATGACCTCGTTCCAAGGGAAAAAGCGAAAAACAACAGCCCCGCGGAAGCATTTGGGATACACAATGACGAAGGAGGTCATTTTTGATGAAAAGCAAAAAGATTCGTTCTCTTTTCTGTGCGGCGGCGCTGACACTGTCGCTCGCCGCGTGCGGCAGCAAAACATCGGACTGCTTCGGCCAGACGATTACCGGCGAGATCACCGATATTGACGGCACTGCCGTGACGATGCAGCTCGGCGAGCTGAGTGCGGGCGGTATGCCGTCCCATGACGTGTCTGACAGTTCCGATTCCGGCCAGACGCCGCCCGACAAGCTGGACGGCGAAACGCAGAGCGGCAACAGCAGCAGTGAGGATCATGCATCGTCCGACAGCAGTCAGCCGCCCGCAAAGCCCGACAGCCAGAGCGGCAGCACCGACAGCCAGAGCGGCAGCACCGACAGCCAGAGCGGCAGCACCGACAGCCAGCCGCCCGAGATGCCGAGCGGCCAGGACAGTTCTTCCAACAGCCAGAGCGGTGATTCCGGCAGCCAGCCTCCAGAGAAACCTGATGGCGAGGCCCCGAGCGGCAGCGCTCCGGCGGCATGGGCGGCAGCAGCTTTACCGCGGGCGAGGAGAGTGTGACGCTCGACTTCGCGAATGCGGAAATTACAAAAAATGACGAGAGCATCGAGCTCAGCGACCTTGCCGAGGGCGATATCCTGACCGTTGAGGTCGGCAGCAACAACACCGCGGCGAGCGCCACGGTCGAGTCCGTGGGCGGCGGCCAGAGCTTTGGCGGCAGCGGCGAGGTGACGCAGGGCACCGCCGCCACGACCATCAGCGAGGACGGCACCTACAGCGGCGAAAGCTACACCTCGACCGGCGACGACGAAAACGCCCTGCGCGTGGACGGCGCGACGGTGACCATCAAGAATGCAACCGTCACGTCCTCTGCGCAAAATGGCAACGGCGTGTTCAGTTACGGCAGCGGCACGACCGTGAATATCTCCGATTCCACCATCACCACCACGGCGGATAACTCCGGCGGCATCCAGACCACCGGCGGCGGCACGACGAGCGCGAGCAACTTAGTTGTCGAGACCTCCGGCAACTCGTCCGCGGCCATCCGCTCCGACCGCGGCGGCGGTACGGTCAACGTGAGCGGCGGCGCGTACACCTCGAACGGCTACAACTCCCCCGCGGTCTACTCCACGGCGGACATCACCGTGAAGAATGCGAACCTGACAGAGAACAACTCCGAAGCCCTTGTCATCGAGGGTAAGAACTCCATCACGCTCGAAGACTGCTATGTCACCGGCAACATGAGCGACACCAAGGGTACGAGCTCTTCGGAAAACGTCCACAACGTGATGATCTATCAGTCCATGAGCGGCGACGCGGACGTCGGCACGTCCGTATTCTCGATGACCGGCGGCAGCCTCGTTGGCAGCAGCGGTGACATGTTCTACATCACGAACACCCGCTGCCTGCTGACGCTCTCCGGCGTGAATATTGTCAACAATGATGCGGACGGCGCGCTGCTGCGCGTGGTCGGCAACTCCGCCAGCCGCGGCTGGGGAACCGCCGGCAGCAACGGCAGCATCAACTTCAACGGCTATACCATCACGCTGGCAGACGGCACGGTGCTGAAGTGAGCCCGCTTTACCCCTGCTGCTGTATATACTCCTCAATGGTGCGCAGGAAGGCCTCTCCGTAGCGGGAGGCCTTCCGCTCGCCGACACCCGAGACCTCAAGAAGCTCTGAGAGCGAGCGCGGCGCTTTCTCCGCCATGTCGGCGAGCGTCACGTTCGAAAAGATGACGTAGGCGGGAACGCTCTCGCGCTTGGCAAGCTCCGCGCGCTGGGCGCGCAGCGCCTCGTAAAGGCTGTTTTCCTCGAATTCGTCCGAAAACGCGCCGCGCGGGCGCTTTTTCTCTGTCTTCGGTTCCACCCGCTTCTGCATCAGCACACATTCGCCGTCAAAGAGCACGGCGGATGCTTTTTTTGTGGGCCGGAGCGTCGAATAGTGCTGGTCGACCTCGAGATATCCCGCGGATTCGAGGTATTCGATGTACCGCTCGATGACGCTTGGCGACGTTTTGTCCATGAGACCATAGGTCGACAGGCTCGCAAGGCCGAGCGACAAAAGACGCTGGTCGCGGCTCCCGCGCAGGACCTGAATGACGAGCGTTTTGCCGACGTAGTAGCCCAGCCGCTCGCGGATGCGCATGACGCACGATAAGATCATCTGCGCCGAGAGCGTGATGTCCTCGGTCTGGTAGGTCGCTTTACAGTTGGAGCAGTTTCCGCAGTTTGCGGGGTGTATCTGGCCGAAGTAGTCAAGCAGCCGCCCGCGCAGACAGTCGACGGATTTGCAGTACCCCGTCATTGCCTGCAGGCGCTCATAGTCGCGCTTGCGCACGAGCGCAGCGTCCTCCTCCGAGAGCTGGTCGGCTCCGCCGTTTTCGATGAGAAAGCGTGCGGTCTCCACATCGGCGGGCGCGAAGAGCAGGACGCAGTCGGCATTCTCGCCGTCGCGTCCGGCGCGGCCCGCCTCCTGATAGTAGGCCTCGAGGCTTTTCGGCATGTTGTAATGGATGACAAAGCTGACGTTTGACTTGTCGATGCCCATGCCGAAGGCGTTCGTCGCGACCATGACGGTCTTGCGGTCAAACTGAAAATCGTCCTGATTCTGCTGCCGCTCCTCATCTGTGAGGCCCGCGTGGTAGCGCGTGGCGGCGATGCCGCGGTCACACAGGCTGTCGCACACGCGCTCGACCGCCGCGCGCGTTGCACAGTAGACGATGCCGCTCCTGCCCCGCCGCTCGTCAATGAGTGCGGCGAGGGCGGAAAACTTGTTTTTCGGGCGACGCACGTCGAAATAGAGGTTCGGACGGTCGAAGCCCGTCACGATGCGGTACGGGCTTTGCAGCTGCAAGAGCCGCAGGATATCAGACTGCACCTGCTTTGTCGCCGTCGCGGTGTAGGCCGCGACAATGGGTCTGCGCGGCAGGGCATTGATGAAATCGACAATGCCGAGGTAACTCGGGCGGAAGTCCTGTCCCCACTGCGAAATGCAGTGTGCCTCGTCCACAGCGAGAAACGACACGTCCATCTCCTGCATCAGCGATAAAAAGCTGTTCGTTTCCAACCGCTCGGGCGCGACGTAGATGAGCTTGTAGGCACCCTTGCGCGTGCGGGCGTAGACCGTGCGGATCTGCTCACCTGTCAGTGAGCTGTTGATGTACGCCGCGGGAACGCCCGCGCTCTTGAGCGCTGCGACCTGATCCTTCATCAGCGAGATGAGCGGCGAGACGACGAGCGTGATGCCTGGCAGGAGCAGCGCGGGGATCTGATAGCAGAGCGACTTGCCCCCGCCCGTCGGCATGACGCACAGTGCATCGCGCCCGGAGAGGATCGCGTCGATCAGCGCCTCCTGCCCCGCGCGAAACGCGCTGTGGCCGTAATATTGCTTTAAGATGCTGTACTTGTCCATGAAAAAGTGTTCCGTTTCCTGTTTTTCTATGATGTTACCCCATCGGGAAGAAATTGTCCACGGAAAATTCAGAAAGGAAAAAAGAGGGAAATCGCCGCGGCTTGACATTGCCGTTTTCTTGTGCTATAGTCCCTCTTGCTCGCTCGGAGGGCGCGCTGTTCGAAAGAAACGGCAGCCGGATAAGGCGCAGGCTGAAATGCCTGTTCCTTATCCGGCTTTTTTTGTTGACAGGAGGAAACGACAATGGACCTTTTGCGTGGAAATATCAAAACGCTTTACTTCAAATACTTGTCGGCGGCGTTCGGCAGCGCGCTGATCTCCAGCATCTACGGCATCGTCGACATGGCGATGGTGGGGCAGTATCAGGGGCCTGATGGCACGGCGGCGCTGGCTGTGGTCGCGCCGGTGTGGAACGTCATCTACAGCCTGGGCCTTCTCATGGGCATCGGCGGCAGTGTGATCTTCAGCACGAAGCGCGGCAGCGGCATGAGCGGCGACGGCGAGGACGAGCAGTATTTTACCGCGGCGGTCATCGGCTCGGTCATTCTGGCGGCGCTCGCGTGGGTCGGGCTCATCCTCTTCGAGCGTCCGCTTCTGATGTTTTTCGGCACGGATGAGACGCTGCTCGCCCTCGCGCAGCGGTACATGATCCCCGTTAAAGTTGTATTCCCGCTGTTCCTCTTCAATCAGATGCTCGCGGCATTTCTGCGCAACGACGGCGCGCCCGCACTTGCGACGCTTGGTGTGCTGTCGGGCGGCATCTTCAATGTGCTCGGCGACTGGTTCTTCGTCTTCCCATGCGATATGGGCGTTTACGGCGCGGGCCTTGCCACGGCGCTGGGCTCGGCGGTGTCGTTCCTCGTGATGCTGACGCACTTTGCGAGCAGGAAGAACACGCTGCGCCTCGTGAAACCAAAGAGGCTTGCGCGCAAGCTGTGGAAGATCGCCGTCACGGGCTTTTCGAGCTTCTTTATCGACATGGCGATGGGGATTCTGACTGTGCTCTTCAACCGCCAGATCATGCAATACCTCGGCTCGGACGCGCTCGCGATCTACGGCCCCATCATCAACGTCAGCACATTCGTCCAGTGCTGCGCGTACAGCGTCGGACAGGCATCCCAGCCCATCATTTCGACGAATTTCGGCGCGGGGAAAGAGGTTCGCATCCGCGAGACGCTGCGATATGCGCTGTGGACGGTCGTATTTTTCGGGGTTTTCTGGACGGCGCCGAGCGTGGCGTGCCCGAATCTCTACATCCGCATTTTTATGAGCCCGACGGAGACGATCCTGGCGATGGCCCCGGCCATCATCCGCGCGTATGCGATCTCATTCCTGCTGCTGCCGTTCAACATCTTCTCGACGTATTATTTCCAGGCCATCTTACAGCCGAAGGCGGCATTTATCGTGTCGGTCGCGCGCGGACTCGTCATCAGCGGTGCACTGATCCTGATGCTGCCGCTTCTTGCGGGCGCGGATTCGCTCTGGTTCGCCATGCCCATCACGGAGCTTGTCACCGCCGTTTACGCTGCGGCGTGCATCCGCAGATACACCGCGCGGCTCGACGCAAAAGCCACTTGACGAAGCGCGGCCACCGCCGTATAATCATGGCGGAATTTTAACGAACAGGAGCCAAAATGTAACCATGCAGCTTGATCGACCGCACGGGCAGATGTCCGATTCGTTCCTGATGTCCGCGTTTATCATTTTATCCGGCGGATTGCAGGACGCCTATACCTATTGCTGCCGCGACAAGGTGTTTGCCAACGCGCAGACGGGCAACATCGTGCTGATGAGCACACACCTTTTTGCAGGTGACTGGGCAGGTGTTTTCCGCTATTTTGTGCCGCTGATCTCGTTTATGGCGGGCATTTTTGTGGCGGAATGCGTCCACCGCCGCTATAAGTGCATGGAAAAGGTGCACTGGCGCCAGCTCATCATTCTGGCCGAGATCGTGCTGCTGTTTTTTGTCGGCTTCCTGCCGCAGGAGGTCAACACCTTTGCAAACGCGCTCGTCTCGTTCGTCTGTGCGATGCAGGTGCAGACCTTCCGCAAGGTGCGCGGCCACGCCTACGCGAGCACCATGTGCATCGGCAACATGCGCAGCGGCACCGAGGCGCTGTGCGCCTACTTCCACACGCACGACCGCGAGGTGCTGAAAAAGGCACTGACGTATTTTGGCGTCATCGGTATTTTTGCCGTCGGCGCGGGGCTTGGCAGCGTCCTGACGGCGCGCTTTGCCGAACGCGGCATCTGGGTGTCCTGCGCGCTGCTGGCGGTCAGCTTTTTGATGATGTTTGTGCGCGAGGAAGAGAAGAAATAAGAGGCTTTTTGAAAGATGGCTCTGTATGCAGATCGGTTTCTGCATGTTTTTGTAAAAAAGGAGAGGACGCTGCTGCGTTCTCTCCTTTTCCTTTTGCGTTCGTTACGCGAGCGGTTTGCCGCTGAAGGCGGGGAAGATGTTGAACTCGCCGTAGTCGGCGATGCGGTCCGTGTGCTTGAGCGTCTCCATGGCCTCACTCGAGATGGTGAAGTCCACGGCGGCGTTGCTCGCCATGTGGTCGGGGTTGGCCGTCTTCGGCAGCGCGACCGCGCCGAGCTCGATGACATAGCGGATGCACAGCTGCGCGGCGTTGATGCCGTACTTTTTCGCCATCTCCGCGATGGCGGGGTTCTTGAGCGCCTCGCCATGGGCGATGGGGGAGTAGGCCTCCACCTGGATGCCCTGCTCGCGGCAGTAGTCGAGCAGCGCGAGGTCGGTGTTGCTGATGTGCAGCAGGATCTGGTTGACCATCGGCTTTACGCGGCAGTCGGAGAGCAGATTTTCAAGGTCGTCGCGCAGAAAGTTCGACACGCCGATGACTCTGACCTTGCCCTCGCTTTGCGCATCCTCGAGCGCGCGCCAGACGGCTTTATTTTCTTCAGAATAGCGCTTTTCCACGCGAAACTGGTTCCACGGCTGGGGAGAGTGGATGATCATCTGGTCAAGGTAGTCAAGGCCCATCTTCTCGAGCGTTTCGTCGATGGACTTTTTGGCCTCGTCATAGGTCTTGAGCTCCGCGGCCACCTTGCTGGCGACAAAAAGCTCCTCGCGCGGAACGCCGCAGGTGCGCACGCCCACGCCCACGCCGCGCTCGTTGCCGTAGGCCTGCGCGGTATCGATGAGGCGGTAGCCGAGCTTCACGGCGGTGCGGACGGCCTCGGCGGCCTGATCGTCGTCGATGAACCAGGTGCCAAGGCCGAGCTTGGGGATGCTCAGGCCGTTTTCGAGCGTATAAGTTTCGTTTAAGATCATGGAAATTGCCTCCGATTACAGCTTATTGTACTCTTCGTCCGAGACCGGCTCGCACCACTCGTTCCGGCAGTTTTTGCCGGGGATTTCAACGGCGATGTGGCTGAACCAGCTGTCCCTTTTCGCGCCATGCCAAGTGCTTCACGTTCGCGGGGATCATGATGACGCTGCCCTCGTGCAGGCTGACGGCGTCCTTGCCCTCTTCCTGATACCAGCCCTCGCCCGCGGTGCAGAGAAGGAGCTGTCCGCCGCCGGAAGTCGCGTGATGGATGTGCCAGTTGTTGCGGCAGGCGGGCTCGAAGGTCACGTTCGCGGCGAAGAGGCTGCCTTTCGGGTCAGTCAGAGGATTTAAGAACGAATCGCCGATGAAAAACTTGGCGTAAGCGGTGTTCGGCGCGCCGGTGCCGAACATGTTGACCTGTTCAAATGCTTCTTTATTTTCCTACTTCATGTTAAAAAGGCTCCTCTGCTTTAGTTTTCCACATTGTAGCGCAGCCAGACCGCGCCGCTGCCGTACTGCTGCACGCTCGTGAGCTTGAGCGGCGTGACGCCGCGCTCCATCGGCAGGCCGTCGAACACGCTCTGCATGCCGCCGCGGCCGTCGATGCCGGCGCCGATCAGAATGCTGACCTCGTCGAGTAGCCCCGCGGCGAGGAAGCCTGCGTTGATGTGTCCGCCGCCGACCGCGGCGGCTCTCTTGACGCCAAACTCCGCGGCGAGAATTTCACACGCGCGCTTCAAGTCGACGTGTTCCTTGCCGCAGGCGATCCACGAGATGTGCTTGCCGTTGAGATACGCAAGGTACTCCTTGCTGACCTGCTCGCTCGTCAGGATGAGCAGCGGACGCTCGTCTTCGGCGCTCTCACCCCAGAGGAGCGTACCGTGGGTGTCAATGACGATCTCGTAGCCCTCGGCGTCGGAGGCCTTGGAAAAGGCCTCCTTGCCAAGTGCTTCGGCGGTCTTGGCCTCAAACTTTCCGGGCAGCGCCATTTCGAGCTCCGCGGTCACGCGGCCGCTGATACGTGTGGGCGCGTCCAGCGCGTCGAGCGTGTCGTAATATTCCTGCACGCCGGGTAGGTGCTCGGTCATGGCGCAGTCGATACGTCCGTCGACCGAGGTCATCATGTGGCATACGATATAAGGCTTGTTCATGAGACATTCCTCCTGAAAAAACTTGTTGTTCTTAAAGTTCACCGATACTCTACAACTTAAAGTACACTTTCAGTCAAGAGAGTTTCGAAAATTTTTTCGATAGTCCGTTACAAAAGCTTGCACGCTTGACAGAAAGAAAATGGCACCATATAATATATAGAACATACGTTTTAGATGACGCGGCGGGGAGGAAGCTCAATGTATTTTGCCTACGGGGAAGAGGAGACCGACTATCTTAAAAAGAAGGATAAGCGCATGGCCGAGGTCATCGACCGCATCGGCCATGTCGAGAGAAAAGTGGATACTGACCTCTTTTCCGCCGTCGTGCACCACATCGTCGGCCAGCAGATCTCGACCAAGGCACAGGAGACGATCTGGCAGCGGATGCTGTCGGCACTCGGCGAGGTCAACGCCGAGACGGTTCTCGCCGCGGGTGTTTCCAAGCTCCAATCACTCGGCATGACGTTCAGAAAGGCGGAGTACATCACGGATTTTGCCGAAAAGGTCCACACCGGCGCATTCGATTTAGAAGGTATCTGGCAAAAAAGCGACGAGGAGGCTATCCGGGAGCTTTCGTCCCTCAAGGGCATCGGCGTGTGGACGGCGGAGATGATTTTGCTCTTCTGCATGCAGCGTCCGGATGTGCTGAGCTACGACGACCTTGCCATCCAGCGGGGGCTGCGCATGGTATACCACCACCGAAAGATCGACCGAGGGCTCTTTGAAAAGTACCGCCGCCGCTTTTCGCCCTATGGCAGCGTGGCGAGCCTGTACCTCTGGGCGGTGTCCGGCGGTGCGATCCCCGAGCTGCACGATTACGCGCCGAAAGAGAAGAAATGAGGCGAGGACGATGACTTACACCCAGCATTATGATTCGCCGCTCGGCGGCATCCTGCTTGCGGCGGACGAAGAGGGCTTGACGGGCCTGTGGTTCGACGGGCAGAAATATTTTGCCCGCACGCTGCCAAAAGAGTATGCCGAGAGCGAGACGCCTGTTTTGTGCGAGGCCAAGCGCTGGCTCGATATCTACTTTTCGGGCCGCGAGCCGGACTTCACGCCGCCGCTCCACCCTGAGGGCTCGGCATTCCAGCAGGCAGTATGGGCGCTGCTGCTGGAAATTCCCTACGGTGCAACAACGACCTACGGCACGCTTGCGCGAAAGCTGGCGGAGAAGCAGGGCCTAACGCACATGTCTGCGCAGGCCGTCGGCGGCGCGGTGGGGCACAACGATATTTCGCTCATCATCCCCTGCCACCGCGTGGTCGGCGCGAGCGGCAGCCTGACTGGCTACGCGGGCGGCGTCGACAAAAAGATCAAGCTGCTCGAGCTTGAAAGGGCGGATATGAAGTCCTTTTTCGTGCCGAAAAAGGGGACCGCGCTGTAAAACAAAAGAAAAGGCATTCCGCGCGATAGCTGGGTGTACGTAAGACAGTATTGCGCCGAGATTTAAGAAGCGGCACGAAACCGCATGGAGCTGATCGTGCCGAAGCTGGCAAAGCAGTACGGCGTGACCGAGCAACTGAAAGCTGAAAACCAAACGGAATGGGTGCGGCAGATGAACGCTTGCAAGGCACAGGCAGAGGAAGTTGTGAAAGCGGAATTGATTTATGATTGAGTGAGGAAGTCCGGGCAGAAAACTGTTCGGACTTTTCTCATATATTCCAAAGTTGCGATAGAATTGTTCACGAGTTTTATGGTATAATTTGAATGCGAAAAATCGTAGAATTGGAAGTTGGTAGGAGGTTGCTTTATGAGCCTTGATAGGAAAATAAATCGCATTCAATTTCTCTCAGGAAATTCGCTAAAGGTTATTGCTGTACTGACAATGCTTATTGACCATCTATGTAAAATTGTGCTGCAATGGCTGCTATCAAACTACTGGGGGGCTATGGCAGATAACGGGCAAATGTCGTGGGAGAGATTCCGAGAGATAGATTATTTCATACGGTTTGATTTGCAAAGCATTGGGACGATTGCTTTTCCGCTATTCTGTTTTTTGCTGGCAGAAGGATTCCAACACACAAGAAGTAAAAAACGCTATATTGGGTTGATGCTTGCATTTGCCCTTATTTCGGAAGTTCCATTTGACATAGGTTTCTTTAGTGCGTATTCACGAATGGAAGATACATTTCCGTTTTACTTGAAGTATCAAAATGTATTTTTCACCTTGTTTTTAGGCTTATTGACATTGGTATGCCTTGAAAGATTTTCGTGTAAATCAGACCTACCGGTGGATAGAATAAAATCAGCAGTCCTGCAAGTTCTCAGTGTAGTGCTTTTTTCCGGCATTGCGGAAGGAATCCATTGTGACTACGGTATGCAGGGGATCTTATTCATATCAGCATTTTATATTTGCCGTAATCACCGAATCTATCAAGTGTTGCTGTTCCTTTTGGCTTACATGGGGACAACGGGGAATCAACCGCCTTTATGTACGCTTCTTGCCTGCTTGCTTATTCTGCTATACAACGGAAAGCGTGGTAAACTGAAGCTAAAATACTTCTTCTATGTTTTTTATCCAGCACATATCCTTGTCCTATATTTGATTCAGATAGGACTCGGAAAATACTTACTGAAATGACTAATTGCAGTTTGTCGAGAAATTAAGCCGGAGCAAACCCCTTTAGGAACTAAAGGGCGCACTTCTATACTCTCTGTCGAGAGTAGTGCGTCCTGCGGAGCTTCATTCTCCGTCAGCAGAAGAAAACTGCATGACCGAGAATGTTGCGTCACTTCGTTCCGTCAAGGTGGCTACACCCCCTTGCGCCGCTAAAGCGGCTATCCCCTGTGGACTTGCCGTCCGCAAACGGTTTTGACAAACCGTTCGCCGCCAGCAAGTTTGAAAATCAAGAATCTTAATTTGATAAAGGAGTGTGATTCTATGAAAAAGAAATTACCCATAATCCTCTTGGGTGTTATTTTGGCTTGTGTGTTGGTTTTCGGTTTCCTTTATGCAAACAATGACATTGGTAAAACCGCAAACAGTTTAGAAGCAGACATTCGCCAATCTCAAAAAATTTTGGATGATTGGATTGTTGATGGAAGCATTTCCGACACAATGGCTGCATTTATTTCTTACCCACAGGACAAGACAGACCACACTTTTTCTGTCTATGTAAATCGCCCTGGCTTGTCTTTTGGATATTTCTTCCGTGGTGGTGGAGATATAGTTGAGGTTGATGATTACATTGCAGAGTTTGTTGTTGAGGGAAATAACGAAAGGGCATTTATCTCAATGAATACCCAAAATATTGTTCGACTTGAAGTAGATGATGGCAACGGCATTCAGGTGATTGATATTGATAGTGGCAAGCCTTTCGCCATTGTCCTGCCCCTCAATGTAGGAAACATCTGTTTCTATGATACGAATGGAAATGTTGTGGAATATCTTCGCCAACAACTTTGACCAACTTCAAGTTTGTCTGACTGATAAATAATTTAATAACTGTTTTACAAAGCACTTTAGCCAATAATAGGTTAGAGTGCTTTTTTCATGTCATAAAAGGAGGTGGTTGAAGCACAACGCATCGGGGAAAGCCCGATTAATCTTTACAACAGGCATTGCCTGATAATCATATAGTAAAAAAACAAAGACAGAGAGGAATGTATATATTCCATTCGGAAATCAGCCGGATTGGAATGTGTACATTCCTTTCTGGCTTTTTCCATATCTGTCACACATCAAGAAAAAGGAGATTTTTATCATGAGAAAAGAACAGATTACAGTAACTAACAATTCAGTCTGCAATAGTGCAGAAAACAAGGGTTTGGAGGGAAAAGGCATGAAGAGAAGATTACTTCATTTTAAGAAAAGAATGGTTCCGGCAGTATCCGGAGCACTTATGGGAGTAATGCTTATGAGCACTACTTGTTTTGCAGCAGGTACAGGTACTTCCGCAGTAACACAGCCGCTTGAGAATTTAAAGACACTTATCATTGCAGTCATTGGTGCGGTTGGTGTCATCATTCTTGCAA
>OOCM01000452.1_pt1 | contig 41011 bp, 36 predicted proteins | sample 1671111 | NCBI WGS metagenome assembly OOCM01 (sample SAMN06348123, study PRJEB24527) | human gut metagenome | biome: human gut; feature: ankylosing spondylitis patient; material: feces | host: Homo sapiens | place: China | collected 2015-10 | reverse complement strand
ATCCGTCGCAGTGCCATTACAAGAACGGCGACATAGTAAGAGTAATCGAAGGCGATTTCACCGGTGTTGAGGGACGTGTCGCAAGAGTCGCAGGACAGCAGCGCGTCGTCGTTGAACTCGACGGCCTCTGCACCATTGTCACGGCTTATATACCTAGCGCGTTTCTGGAAAAGATATAGGTAATAATATAGTTATAAATTTTGAAGTTGTGCCCGACACGGACAAAGGGTATACGAAATATGAAAAAAGCAAAGGGTGGCATAATAGTTGCAGTTGTAGTAGTGGCAGGTGCCGTTGCGATTTATAATCTTCCGTATTTTAAGGAAAAAAGATTATACGATGAAGTTTTAAAGGAAAGAACTATATATAAATGCAATGAGTATTATGAGGAATATCCTTCAGGCAGGTTTTATGAAGATGTTATGATGCTTGAAGTCGAGTTGACGCCTACTCCTTTACATTTAGTTGTCAGATATATGAAAGAATTTCCTAATGGAAAATACTTAGCAAAGATGCGTGAAATGTATGATGGTATGTGGGCTGTTGAATTTGACAAATATGAGAATCGTGATAAAACAGGTGAATCTCCCGAGGCAGTAAAATTTATGACGGAAATGCTCCGTCACATGAAGGACAATATGGTTAATACTGTGTATTTGAAAGTGAATCCAACCATATCCCTGAAAGACTATGCAGAATATGATGAGGAAATCAGGATGTTGCTTGAATTATTCTATGCAAATGAGAAGTTGCCGTTAAAAAATGAAAATATCATATCTCTGAAGGATAATTTCCCAAAGGAAAATAGAGATGCTTTAGTTGATATTTTATCTGAAGGTGTGAAAAAGAGTTTCAGCAGAATGTTTGCACCTGAATTTGTGTCTGTTGTGACAGATTTATCTGAGGCTGACGAGAAATCACCTGTAATAACGTTTGACTATACTATAAAGAATCGCAATGAGGAAACCGAGGAGGAGATTCCTGAAATATGGACATATTCTTTAAATAATGTTCCTACATCTTATGTCTTGGCGATTGACGTATTTTTTGATGCGAAGTTCACAATTCCTGGAACTTCTGTAACTTATTCATACTCAGAGGTAGGCGAGCCTGGTAATGAGATTAAAGGTATAGAAAACATCAATGATGGATATAAGCGGATGACAGCTGTCTGTTTTGCTAAGTTTTCTGACAAGATGTCTGAAAGTTTAGGACTTGATGAAGTGTATAGTGCTGAGATTGACAGCGTAGTCGCTGAATAGCTTAAGTGTCATTACATTTTAAGATTTTGTGTGCTTCGAAATTGTTATGTAATTTATGATTAATAAATAACTGCTCAATGTTAATTAAATATTGAAACTTCGATTTGTAGGAGTGTTTGCACATATTTCCAATTCATATATAAAGATATTTGTGGACACCTTAATTAATTAATTTATTTAAACTATGTATAATTATTTTGACTTTAATGGTGATGGTATCCTTGATACAATGGCTGTTATGGAAGACTATAATGGCGATGGTATTGTTGATGGAACGACCTATTACACAGATTCTAATTACGATGGTTTTTACGATCAAGTAAGTTCTGTTGTAGATACCAATAGTGATGGAATTGCCGATACGTTTGTTTCTCAATGTGACTCTGACGGTGATGGTTATATGGAGACAACTGATAAAATGTATGATTACGATCAAGATGGATTTTATGATAGTCATAAATCTTATCAGGATTGGAATTATGATGGTCAAGCAGAATTCGTTTCTAATGAATATGTAGATAAAAATGGAATTCATACTATTGATACCGACATTGATTATAATGGGGATGGAGTAGCAGATGAATCTTATACAGAATTGCGTTCTGATTACGATGGCGATGGTTTTGAAGAGTCTTCATATATGGAAATGGATTATGATGGGGATGGTAATATTGACAATGCTGGGTATTTTTATATTGATGCCGTTTCACAAGAGTATTATCCCGTAGATTATTGGGGGGCAATACCTAGCAATGGGACCCTTGAATTAGATAATTTTGATCCGTCTCAATCCGATCCCAAATTAGTTTCTGGTGATCCAGCGCTATCAATGGAGGAATGGGAATTCCAAGGTGATACAAACCGCTGTGCTCTATATTCTCAGAAATTTGTCATCGAAGAACTTACAGGTAAAGATATACCTATTGAAGATATTGTTGACATAGCAACCGAAAATGGATGGTTTTCCGAAGATTCAGGAACCGCATCGCTTAACATGACAAAAGTGTTAGATGCGTATGGAATTGAGAATGAAATGTCATTTCATAATGATATTGATGATATAAAAAATTGCTTGGAAGGTGGCGGAAAGGTTATTGTCTCAATAGATGCTGATCAAGTATGGTATGGAGAAGATAGCAATATATTTAGTCCGGCAGATTCAGCAAATCACGCTGTTGAGGTCATAGGCCTTGATTACTCAAACCCGGAAGAACCAATGGTAATTTTGAATGATTCAGGTTCACCTAACGGATGTGGCGAAATGGTTGCAATGGATGTATTTGAAGATGCATGGGCTGCTGGAGATAAACAAATGGTTAAATGTTACGCATAAAATTGTACTATGGAAAATAAATTCTCATTATTAAATATCTTAACTGGATTGAAATCAAATCCAGTTATTGCAGGTAGTATTCCTTTAGGATATACTTATGGTTATCCTATATTGTCAAATATAAAAGGTGAGCTATGTTTAAAGGTTCCATTCTTAAGATACAAGATTACAGGTGAGGTTGATAAAACATTAGTCTTTCCTATTCGATATGTAGTGACATTTACATTACCAGAAATGAAGTTAATCAATCTTGATGATTTGTCATATCGAAAAGCATTTTCTAAAATAGATTTTAATAAGCCATGTGGTCTGTTTCGTCACGAACAAATTAAAAGATTGACAAAAGAGCAATATAATCAGGCAAAAACGGCTTTATTTCAATTATATGATAAAGCAATTATGTCAATGCTAAAAGGTACAGAGTTTAGTTCTAAAGATTCTGAACTGATGAAGAATATTTTAAAAGGTATAATTGAACCTTCTATTCTTCCAATATATGAGAAAATTGATGTAAAATTTTTTAACTCATACTTAAAAAACCATGGGGAAAATCATTAATCAAACATTCTTCAATGGTACAACTGAAACAGTTCAACCCAAAATAAGAAATAACGGAGAAAGAACAAATTCTCCTGAAGTTATCACCCACGCAGTACCACAGCGCAATAATGTAGAAATCCGAAAAAGTCTTGTATCTCTTGTTACTAATACTATTAAAACATTAGGTGAAATAGGAATGTCTACTTTAGCGGGTAGAGTTCAAAACGTATTTAATCAAGTAGTTCGAGAGACATTTACAGTCGGTTTTGTTGGAGAATTCAGTAGAGGGAAAAGTACATTGATTAACAATTTGCTTGGTACAAATATTTTACCAGTAGCAAATTTACCAACGACAGCTTTAATGACTCGTGTCAGATATGGTATGAAATCCAAAATGGTTGTATTTGACAGTCATGGTATCAAACAAAAAGAATTACCATTAGTAAAAGCATCATGGAGCGGTTTAACAGCAACCAATTTTAATGATAATGAGCCTGAAGGATTCGTTACAGTTTTAATAGATAAGCCTTGGTTGGGTAAATATGGAATTGAGTTAATAGATACTCCAGGAGCAGGAGATTTAAGCGAAAAACGAGCCAAGGTGATTGGTGAAGCTTTGTTGGGTTGTGAATCTGCTATTATAACAGTTAGCGCGGCACAACCATTAAGTCTTAGCGAAAAGTTATTTATAGAACAACGTTTGATTGCAAATCGCACCCCATTCTTAGCTTTGGCTATAACGAGACTAGATTTAGTCCCAGAAAATGAAAGAGATACTCAAATTGAGTATATTATAAACAAATTGAAGAGTTGGAATATCAATATACCTGTTCTAATACCGGATGACATACAACTGCCCTCCAATAAATATGAAAGCATAAAAGGGATAGATAAGTTGCGTGGAATTATTGTCTCTTGGCTACAACGTCCTGGACGTTCAAGACTCATTGAAAACTGGCTTTCTTCTCAGGTTATGAATATTCTTGTAACAGCACAAAATTCTTTGGCTCAACAAGTAGAACTATACCAAAAGAGTGACAATGAAAGATTGGCTATAATTTCTGAGAAAAACAACAAATTAACAGAAATGACTTTAAGTTGGGGAAAACTTAGGGTTGAACTAACTGAGCGATGTGGCAAATGTTATGACTTGTTTAGAATCAAATACGAAGAACTTGTTCAAGGTATAATTGAAAAATTGCAATATGAAGCAGGACATACGGTACAAGCTCAAAAGTGGTGGAATGAAGATTATCCATATAGGTTAAAAATTGAAGCAGCGAATCTTGCTAGCCAATTAGATAATTATGTGTCAAGTATTGTCTCATTAGATGCGAAATGGCTTAATGATAAATTAAATGAAATGTTTAAGACTTATATCCAGATAGGACGAAACTCTATAACAGATAAAGCAACATTTCTACCTATTTCAACAAATCGTGCAGAGTTTGAAGACTTAGATAAGAAGAAGAATATGATGACGTTAGGATCTGCAGCATTAAGTATTGCTGGCCTTTGTTGTGGTTTGGGTATTATAGCCACGCTTGGCATTGGTTCTGGTGCAGGAATATTATCAAACAAGTTTTTAAAATCTAAAAAAGAAGAACAGCAACAGCAACTTAAAACATTAATTGCAAAAGATGTTCCTCTCGCTCTTGAAAGTGCCATTACAGAGAGTGAAAAGAAGATAAAGATTATTTATGCTGATATTGCATCTGAATCTATAAAAAAAGAACAAGATTGGTTGGCAGCACAAAAAGAACTTATTAAATCAAGCAATGCTCCTAAAAACCAAGATTTCTTCAATAAGCTTCAAAATGACATTCAAGCAATCAATGATTTGTACAAAGGATTTAAGACTCTTTTAAGTTGTTAACCATGAATAATTTCGATAAATACACACATTTCAAGGAGCAGCGAGAGAAACTGGGAAAAATGTTAATGATATCTTCAGATGTCATTAAATATTTGAATATGTCTAATTATAGTGATTCGCTGTCTAAACTTAGTGAAAAGGTTAATAATGATACATTTAAAATTCAAGTAGTTGGAACATTCAAAAATGGGAAATCTACTTTCATAAATGCGTTGTTAGGAAGCCATGTCTTGCCAGCCTACTCTCTACCATGCACTGCTGTCATAAATGAGGTTAAATATGGAGAAGAGAAAAAGGCAGTCTTGTATTTTAAAAATCCATTGCCAGAACAAATATCTGAATCATTGCCTCCAGATATAAAATCTCATATGGCAAAATACGCAGGACAAAATATTCCTCCAATAGAAATAGACTATAATAATATTGAAGATTATGTAGTTATTCCTATTGGAAAAAATGCGACCGAATCGATCTTGGAGTCTCCGTATGAAAAGGTTGAGTTGTTTTGGCCACTTTCTCTATTAAAAGAAGGTATTGAAATTATAGATTCGCCAGGATTAAATGAACATAGTACAAGAACGAAAGTTACTATGGACTATTTATCCAAGGCTGATGCCATTCTATTTGTATTGTTGTCAACGGCAATATGTGCAGCCAATGAAATGGAGTTCATAGAAAACAATCTAAAAGATCAAGGTTTTAATGAACCATTCTTTATTGTTAATAAATGGGATTTAGTTCCAAAAGAAGAAAAGAACCAAATGATTGAATATGTTAAAATGAAATTATCTGGTTTCTCTACAAATCCTATTTTCTATGTTTCCGCATCAAATGCAGAAAATGCAAAATCATCTGGTGATGAACAATTATATGCTCAAAGTGGAATGAAGGATTTTGAAGATACTTTGTCGGATTATTTAACCAAACAGAAAGGTCGGGCTAAATTAGCTCAACCAGCTAGAGAATTACGAAGGATATTGACGGAGGAGGCTCTGTATAAGGTGATTCCTGCTCAAAGAAATATGTTGGATAAATCGATACAAGAACTAATAGATAAATACAATAATTCTAAGCCTCAACTTGATATTTTGCGAAAAAAGAAAGAACAACTAGTCGCAGATATGTCATTAAAGATAGAACAAAGCAAATCTGGTTTCAGACGTCTTGTCTTGACTAATTCTCAGAAATTAGCAAATTTGATACCTGGTTGGATAGAAGAATATACACCTACTACCGAGTTTGGACTTATTCCTCGTCGTGAGAAAGTAGATAAGTTAATTTCTGAGATCACGGATCATGTTCAATCAAAAGTTGAAGAATATCAAAAACAATGGAAAAACGAAGTACTATTTCCGTCTGTAGAATATTGTGCAAAACAAATATTTGAATCAGAAGAGGAGCAACTAAGTGAATTGTTTAAAGCTATAGACCATTTTAAAACGGATGTATCTGGAGTTGATTGCACAACTGAAGATGTTCCAGCATGGGAAAGAGTTGCAGGTGCTCTAGTTGGCACATTCGTTGGCGGTATAGGTTTAGGTGCTAGTGGATGTATCAATGGATTAAGTAAAGATTTGGCAAAAACAGCAGCATTTGAGTTTGGTGCTATAGCTTTGTTGGGGTTATTGAATTTATTAAATCCTGTAACATTGATAGCAGTAATTGCAGGAACCATTTTTTTAGGCTGGAAATCTGGAAGTGACAAGGTTATACAAAAAGCAAAAAAGCAGATTTCTGATGCTATGGTTGCACAAATCTGTTCTCCTGCAAATATACAAGCAGATCAATTATCAGATAGTATTACAGCAAAACTTCATGAGGTAAAATCTATGATGTCGACAGTTGTTGATAAGGAGATAGAATCAGCAGAAGAACAAGTTAAAACAATAATAAAAGACATGAAGAAAGGTCAAGATGAAATTGACAGACGCAAATTAATTATTGATAAATGTGAGCAGAAGATACAGTCTTTGGATATAGCGTTAAATGAGCTAATTATAAGTTTGGTAAATTGATGGAAAATGATTATCTATCTCTCTGTAATCTAAAAGAAATAGCAGAGATTGATTCACATATTAAGACAGCAAGGTCCCTGATAAACAAATATCAGTGGCCTAAAGATGTTGATATTGAATTAGAAAATAAGCTATTACGTATTATTGATAAAGAGAAAGATAAATCATTAAATCTCAGTGTTATTGGAGAGTTTACGACTGGTAAAAGTACTTTTATCAATGCAGTCATACGAAATAATTTATTAGTTTCAAGCATTATGCAAGGTACTACCTTAGCCAATACCATCATAGATTATTGTTCCTCATTTGCGATATGTTTATATCATATTAATGGGAAAAAAACAGTGAAAGAATTTCCCAATATTGATGAACTTAAAAAAGGAATTGTCGATGTAACAACAAAAGAAAATATTGCAAAAGTATTAAAAGCTGTTAGAATAGGATTACCATCATCTAATCTTTACTCTGGTATTAGAATTATAGATACTCCTGGAACTAATGCTGCAGAAAAATGGCATGAAGAGATTACAAAAAATGCATTAAGGAATATTTCAGATTTATCTATAGTTTTGGTGGACGCGACAAAACCATTACCTGAAACTCTACTTGATTTTATAGAAACTCACTTGAAAGGAGTGCTTCATCAATGTGCATTTGTTGTAACAAAGTTAGATTTAATTGCTAAAAATGAGCGCCATATGATGATGACTTATATCCAGAAGAAATTAGAGTCATTTTTAGATAGAGATGATATCGTCGTATTTCCATACATAGCACCTCTTGTTATAAATTCTTTTGCTCCTTCAACTTTCAAAATGGAAGATAAGGAGTTGTTGGAGCTTTCTCTGAAATCGGAGAAAGGTATAATTGAGTATATGGGCAGGCAAAAGATAAAGGCTCAAACTCAAAAATTGTTATTCTTCCTAAATGATTTATTTATCTTAATTTCAAAGAAAATAGAAGCAATAAGAGCTGATTATAATAACGAACTTATTATACTTGAAAACAGTAGACAAATTGATTTGACAACTTTTGTTGGTAATCAGAAAAAGAAATGTATTAACTCATTTATATCATCTGTTCAAAAAATAAAATCATCCACTATTGATTCTTTTTATGTGAAAGCAGAAGAGGCGACAAATAGAATAATAGGAATTATTTTATCAAAAGGTACACTTGATGATTTGTCAAATTATATTAACAATGAGATTATTTCAGATTGCGAACAACTCGCACAAGATATTATGAATAGTCAAAAGAGTATTTTGTGCAAGCCGCAAAATATATTTTCAAAATCACTGAATTTATTTCAAAAGGATTTTGAAAATCATTTTAAAGATTTAAGCATTCTCAAAGTTACATTTAATACTACATCTAAGATTCCAACTCCTCAAACTGTATATACAGCGAATTTATCAGTAGTAAAGAATTATGTTAGTGAACAATTATCTAATGAAAACAAAGCTTTTGGGGTTGGGGCGATTGGTGGAGCTGCTTTAGGTACCGCAATATGTCCTGGAATAGGAACCGCTATTGGATTTTTAGCTGGGATGTTTGCCGGTAGCCAAATGGCACCAGATTCGGAAACTGTAAAGAATAGATTAGCAGAAAAAGTTAGAATTCCTCTTACGAGTTATTTTAATTCTATTGCTGGAGATTTAGAGCGTACATTTAATGATTACATAAAAACATTAGAAAATCAAATCGTGATAGAAATTAATCGTTATGAGACTCAATATAAAAAAGATGTAGAGAAAAAAATTAAAGAGCAGTTAATGAAAAAAACTGAAATTCAGAAGAGAATTAATGTACTTGATTCTGATTGTCAGGAAATAGAGATACGAAGAAAAAAATTAAATGACATTTCAAATAAAATAACCTTCTTAAAAAATGACATATAATGACAAATAGAGAACTTTTTTTACAGAACTGGAGCAATTTTTTATCTGAATTAAGGGGTAAACTATTGACTACGGCCAGAGCTCAGGATTTATCCTTACCCTTGGCAAATCTCATATTAAGCGAACTTGCTTGCTATTGGTTTTCTTCATCTGACGTTAAAGGCGCTTGGCTTAATAAATATTGTAATACTCATATTAACGAGGGCGAATGTATTTCAAACATTCTAACTAATGACTTAAAATTTGAGACAAAAGAAGAGATTGCAATTATGTCAAATAGTACAAAATATCTATTGTCTATTGCAGGTGCCGCAATTGGATTTGGACTGAGTTCATATTTTGATGTCTCAAAAACAATTAAGATTATTGTAACATTGGCACCAATGTTAGCAACTTTTCCTGTTATAAATACTTATCAAGAAAAGCAAAAAATAAGAAATCAAAAAAAACTTATTGATAATTATATCTGTCAATTGAAGAAAATAGAAACAAGTATCTGCTCAATTATAAAAGATTAAATTACAAGTAAAATAATAAATCCTATGGCAAAGAATGATTTTTCTTCTGAGGTAGCGGAAAACTACGAACAGAAATGTTTATGCGTGTTAGTATTGGATGTTTCAGGTTCAATGCGCGGAGGACGTATTGATGAGCTAAATAAAGGATTGCAAGACTTCTATAATGAAATATCCGCAGATGAAACAACCAGTCAAAGGCTGGAAGTGGCTATAATTACTTTTGGAAGTATTGCTAAGACTATCCAAACTCCTAAGTTGGTTGAGAATTTTACTATGCCCAAATTAACAGCAGGAGGTTCGACAGTTCTTGTTTCTGCTGTTAATAAGGCCATAGATTTGGTTGACGAAAGAAAGAATTGGTATAAATCTACAAACCAAACATATTATCGTCCTTGGATTATCTTAATGACAGACGGTGAGCCCGATGACGATCAAAATGTTGACAAGCTCTCTGAGAGAATTAAGCAAGATACACAAAATAAGCATTATGCTTTTTTGCCGATCGGAGTTGAGGGTGCAAATATGAATGTACTCTCTAAGATACAAGGAGACATCAAACCTATGAAACTTCAAGGAACAAAATTTAGTTCGTTCTTTAAGTGGTTAAGTGCTAGTATGGGAACAATTGTCAATGCGGAGGCAGGAGAAAAAGTTGATATCTCACAAGGTGCGGAAGATTGGATGTCAGCATTTACTATTTAATATGTTAAAAACTTAAAAGAACAAATATGGCAAAGAATGATTTTTCTTCTGAAGTAGCGGAAAACTACGAGCAGAAATGTTTATGCGTATTAGTATTGGATCTTTCAGGTTCAATGAATGAAATTGTAGATGATTCTACTGCAGTAGCAACAGGCCAAACAATTTATGTAGATGGCAAAAATTATAACATAGTAACAGGGGGTATTTCTAAATTGGATAACCTTGTTGAAGGTTTACAGTCATTCTATACGGACATTGAAAATGACGAGACTACAAGCCAAAGACTTGAACTTGCAGTTGTTACTTTTGGTGATAGTGTTAATGTTATACAGTCTCCGTCTCTAATTTCTGATATTCAGCTTCCAGAACTAATGGCTGATGGTGATACAGCCTTAGTTGACGCTGTTGATGAAGCAATCGATATAGTTAATAATAGAAAGAAGTGGTATAAATCAACAGGACAACCTTATTATCGTCCTTGGATTATCCTTATTACTGATGGTGAGCCTAATGACGGCCAAGATGTTTCTGCTTTAGCACGTAAAATAAAGAAAGATACATCAGAGAAGAAATATGTATTCCTTCCTATTGGCGTAGATAATGCTAATATGCAAGTACTACAAGGTATTCAAGGACAAATTCCCGCGATGAAGTTGAAAGGTACTAAATTTGGTTCTTTCTTTAAATGGCTGAGTGCTAGTATGGGTACGGTTGTATCGTCAGAAGAAGGTTCTGCTGTTGATTTATCAAAAGGTGCCGCAAGTTGGATGGATTCATTTACTATATAATAAAATAATACTATATGAAGCGTTATTATTTGGCTTTCATCTGCATTCTTTTTGTTATAGCGGCTCAGTCGCAGATAAATCCTTTACCCAAAAAAATAACAGAGGAATGCTATGGTAATCTACGAGCTGATATGACACGTAGCGTGTGTGCAATTTGTAATGTAACTGACCCTGCAATTCTAAATTCTATAGAATCACATTCTTTGACAAAGTTCATGAGCAGGCGTAATGATATATTAAAAAAAATTGTACCACGTAAAATGACATTGGACGGTCCTGGCATCTATAAACTTCATAGACAAATTAGAGATATAAAAGGATTATATGAATCAAATTTAATTCATGAATATCCAGAAAAGGCAGATTCCATTATTGCAGAATTTAGGAAGTATGATGCATTGATAGCTGCTTTAAGTATAGAATGTATAGTATTTAATAGAGATACCACATCTGCAAAGAATCAGTATTTCAGTAGGTATCCTCAAGGAAGATTTATTATTGAAGCAGACTCGATAGTATGTAGATCAAGGGTGGGATTTTGTGATGAAAAGGATATCCTTATAGCTGATTTGCGTAAAGAAATTAGTTCGTTAAAAGAGGTTATCAAAAATATGAATGATAATGTAACCCCAAGTGTGCCGGATAATTCTCAATCAAAACACAATGCTGTTTTTAGCATCTTTTTAATTTGTATAGCATTATTAATTATATTGTTATTGTTTTCTAGAAAAAAACGTCCTAAGCAATATAAAACTTTCATTAGATATATATCTGGCATATATAGAATGATTGTTAAAAATAACAAAACTTTATCTGGTGATAATGCATCCATCGAGTCTGTAAGTGTAGGCTCAGAATTGGAAGATCCATCGAGGGATAAATGTGATGAATTTAAAAATAAAGCTAGCAATGATTTACTTCCCAATGAAGTTCCAGAGAAAAAGGAAAATTATCCTCAAACTCAAACTGAAAAGTTTGCAACTGAGAATGATGAATGGATTATTGTTGGAGCGTCTGTTATAGGTAGAGGGCATATTGAATCAAATATGCCATGTCAGGATAGCAATTCATATGCAAGTTTAGATAATGGTTGGGGTATTGCAATTACCTCTGATGGTGCTGGGTCTGCTAAACATTCACATGTTGGCTCTAAGATAGTTGTAACTCGTGCTAAGGTTCATTTTGAACATTTAATTCTTAATTCATCATGGTATAAAAATAATATCCTTCCTGATGATATAACATGGTCAAAAGTAGCATTTAAAGCATTAAAAGCTGTTAGAGATGACATGAAAAATTTTTCAGAAGAGAAGCAAGCTGAGTTGGAATCCTTTGCAGCTACAGTAATTGTTGTTGTTCATACTCCGATGGGATTATTAGTAGCTCATATTGGTGATGGTAGAGCAGGTTATCAAGATAAATCGGGAATTTGGCATTCATTAATTACTCCTCATAAGGGAGAAGAAGCAAATCAAACAATTTTTATCACTTCAGACTTTTGGAATATTCCGTTCTATGAAATGTCCGGGGTTTCTGTTCCAGAAACAAGGGTTATAAGAGAAAGTGCGAAATCATTCGTTCTTATGAGTGATGGATGTGAACATACTTCTTGGGACTGTAATCTATATAATGCAGATATGGGTATATATTATGATCCTAACACTCCTCATTTTGCATTTTTTAATCCCTTAATCGAAACATTGAAGGAACACAAAAATGAAAAGTTGCCATTTACTGATAGAAGTGAAAAATGGAGCAACTACCTTGACAAAGGCAACAAGTCTTTTATTAAAGAGACTGATGACAAAACAATGATTTTGGGAACAATATCTTAATATAATAATGGATATATATACTTCAAAACACAAATTGATAAAAATCTCTGACTCACCCCTTGCTTCTGGAGGCGAGGGCGAAATTCGTGAGATTATATCAGGTCCAGACCAATATAAGGGGATGTGTGCAAAAATATACTATCAGCAGAAGAGGACTCCCCAACAAGCAGGTAAGATTAAGTATATGGTTAATAATCCTCCTGCAATGGTGAAGGGAGATGGCTTCTTAATCGGGTGGCCAGTTGAATATATAACAGATAAAAATGGCGCATTCTTAGGTTTTTTGATGCCATTAGCTTTTCCTGGTAGTAAACAGTTGGTAATCTTAGTCGCTCCAAAACTAAATAAGAAGTTACCCGACGAGTGGTTTGTACGATATGATAGAACTAACGGTAAATATTCGCTTATCTCTAGATTAAAATTGATATGTAATATATCAATACCCATTCATTTGCTGCATTCAACAAAACGATATGTCTTAAAGGATTTTAAGCCGGAAAATGTGTTAATTACACATGAAGGCAAGGTTACAATTGTTGATATGGATTCTGTGCAAATATCAGAAAATGGTAAGTTGTTATATCCAGGAACTGCGGCAACAGCAAACTATATTCCACCCGAATTATATAGACAGGGCATAGGTAAGAATAATAGGGACATTTTAACCGTTTCTTGGGATCTATTTGCATTAGGCGTAGTATTCTATCAATTACTATTTGGATTACATCCATATGTTGTAACACCTTATGTCTCTAGTGCATCTGACACTAATGAGATCTTTCAAAACATCTCTAATGACTTATTCCCTTTTGGGGCGAACACTAATAAAATAAAATCGTATCCAGACTTACACAAGAAATTCAAAGTATTACCTCCATCGGTTCAACGACTATTTTTGAGAACATTCTCTTTAGATTATAATAATAGGCCAAGTGCAGAGGAATGGGGAAAAACAATTCATGATATTGTTGTAGAAGCTGAAAAGACACCTATTCCTACACCAAAACCACCACAACCGAGACCGCAACCGATTCCTCCGATTCCTCCGATTCCTCCGATTCCTCCGATTCCTCATAACATGATTAGGTGTCCTGAATGTGGTCAACTTACAGACTCTATAAAGAGCTTTACGCTACCTCATATATGGTTGTTCTTGTGGTGTTACATCAGTTGGCAAAATATAAAATATACATGTTGCCCTCATTGTATGAGAAAACATATATTAATAAAAGGATTTACTTATAATATTTTATTGGCGAACATCCTATGGCCTTTTATAATTCTGCCATGGAGTATAATACAACTTATAAGAAGTTTTAGTAAAGGCCATTCATTGTAGAAAAAATATTAATGTGTAAGCACCCAAAATTTGGCTATTGATTGAACGTTCTGTCCTGCTCACGAACCCTATAAATTACAGTGAAGGTATGGCAAATGATCAGAAAGACCAGCCTATTTAACAAAACTCGATTTAGGGCACTGAAAAGTGCCCTTTAAAAGGGGGATGCTTAACTTAAGTGCTTACAACTAAAAATCTGAAGTTATGAGATATTGTGAAAAATGCGGTAATCGCATAGACAATGACAATGCAAAATTCTGTAGAAAATGTGGAGCACCTCTGCCTGAAAATGAGCAGTCAGCACATGATGTGGTTACACTGTTGTTGCGAGGTGCAACGCCACCCCCGATACCTCCTTCGGATGGAATACCCCTTGGAGGTCAGGCTGCTGATCGTTCTGTACCCAGCAGTGGCAAAAATCCCGGACAAAAAAAGAAGAGTAGGGCTGTATTGTGGCTTATTATTGTTCTTGGAATAGCAGTAGTGTCCATTTTTGCAGCTGTGTTCTATAAAATGCAGGAAAGTTCCAACAATGTTGGCTATTCCGTTTCGGACGATGAACTGACGTACACCGACCCTGTTGCCTATGTCGAAGTATATGATTCGGTTGTTGCAGATACTGTTGTCGCAGATAGTCTTGTCGCTCCAGATGACTACTATGCAGACAGTGACTCTGAGCAAGAGGATGTTTCGCAGAAGACTGTCAATTTCCTAGACACTGCTATAGAGTCTTTAAAGGATGATCTTCCTTCGGATATGGGCAACGGCATGACTCTGGCAGATGTTTATGTGCAGAACGGTTATGTGACTTATCGTATCGACTGCGATGAGGATATTATAGAAATGAGCTTGCTGGACAAGCAGGATGTCAAAAGCGAGATTATGGAATCGTTCAAGGATAAATCGAACGGTGAAATCAACTATTTCATAAAGCTCTGCACGCAGGCCGGATATGGTGTGTCATATAAGTATTACGGCAACAGGTCCGGTTTGGGCTGTTCTGTTTACATTACGCGCAATGAGCTGTTGAATCTCTGATGTCTGATGCTCTGGTGATGTATTGAGAACAAATGTAATGTTTGGCTTGTTATAACTTCAGAAAAGAAAAGTTTGGTGAATGTTTCATTTAAAACAAAGATTATATGTATTATTTCGTAAATTCCAAAGGGCAGCAGCAAGGCCCAGTTTCAGTGAATGATATGCGTAAATACGGCATCAATGAAAGCACGTTGGTATGGAAAGCCGGTATGACTCAATGGGTGAAGGCTGGTGAAGTGGGTGAGTTGAAGCATTTGTTCATGCCCCCTCCACCTCCGATAGGTCCGGAAAGGCGTCAGCCTGTCGGAAGTCCTGACTATGGCAGAACCGGAAACCGCAGCGATGTTTACCAGCCAGGTGGGCGCAGGCAGGGCTATCAAGGAGGTCGGAGCAAGTCGTTCTTAGACCATGTAATGACATGTCTTAAGGATAAATATGCTACATTCGACGGACGGGCTACCAGAAGTGAATATTGGTATCTTTATCTTTTCACTATTCTGGCCTATATTGCCGCATATACAGTTTTTGCGATTCTCGGTCTGGTATTTTCCGGAGGTGACGAGGACGGAGTGTTTATCGGTGGAGTCATAGGAGTCGCACTTATGGCTTTGGCTCTTTTCTGTCCGATGTTGTCGGCCGGGGTGCGTCGTCTGCACGATACAGGCAAGAGCGGTTTATGGTATCTGATATGTTTTGTCCCTTATGTGGGAAGCATTGTATTGCTGGTGTTTTTCTGCCTGGCAAGTGAGCCGCATGACAATCAATACGGTCCGGTGCCACAAGTATAGATTTGTATATTCTGATGTATAGCCTTTGTTTATGGAAGAGATGTATTTTTAATCATCTCTTCCTATGTGAGTATAAATTGGGGATATTTTTATTTTAAAGATTTATATTGATGTTGAGAAGTTTTTTGATGTATATTATTCTTGTAGCTTTAATGTGTAGTTGCGGGAATAGAAAAGAATGTCCTGTTTGCAATGGACGTGGAGAGGTGAATGTTTATGGTGAGATTCAAACATGTTTGACTTGTAAAGGAGAAAAAACTCTGTCTGATGAAGAATATGATAAGGCTATTAAGATGATGTCTGATTTTAGACAATTGATTGATGGTGGTGGAAATATGTCTGGTTCGCAACCTGTACAATCGGGACAAATGGAACCATGCCCTTATTGCTTCGGCAGGGGAAGCAGTGGTGGTTATGCTTGTGGATTTTGTAACGGTTCCGGACAGGTTGATGCCGTGTCAGCCGCTCAAGGGCGTCATGTGATAAGCGGAGGGTCTGTAGATGATTTTTATCCGTCTTTAGATGATGACAATGATGCTTCTCCATATTCCAGCGGTGGACGTTCCATAGTTTGTCCTGCATGTAACGGTACGACCAGATGTCCTGTGTGCAAGGGACTTGGGGAAACTTCATATTATGGGCATACTTCACCATGTAATTATTGTTATGCTGATGGACGTTGTCCGAAATGCATGGGTGAAGGGCTAATTCCTGATTATTAAAAAGGAAAGTTTATTTTAGTGAAAACCTCTTTTATACGAATTGTATTTTTGATGTTTGTGCTCTTTTCGTCTGTGTCTGTTGCGGCGCAGACGAAAAGAGCTCTTGTTATAGGTTTGGGCCAACAAGAGGATAAGGCATGGGCTAAAATCAACGGTGATAGGGATGTGCCTTTGGTTGTGGAGATGTTGCGTCCTGCCGGTTTCTCCAATATCGAGACACTGGTGAATAGTAAGGCTACTAAGGCTGGTATTGTTGCTTCTTTCAAGGAGCTTGAGAGCCGGTGCATGGATGGAGATGTTGTCTATATTCATTTTTCCGGACATGGGCAACAGATGACTGATTGTGAAGGCGATGAGAGCGATGGTCTGGACGAGGCTTGGATTCCTTATGATGCTTATAAAGAATATTGTGCTAAGGATCGCGGTGAAAAACATTTGTCTGATGACGAAGTTGGACGAATGCTTACGGCCATAAGAAGGCAGATTGGTCCTAATGGAAAGATTCTGGTTGTTGTGGATGCATGCCATAGCGGAAGTGCAACCAGGGACACGGATGCGGATGAAGGATCTGTACGTGGCACTTGGGATAATTTCATAATTCCGGAGAGTCGGCGTAAAAGGGCGAAGACTGAAGCTGTTGTGCAGGATTGGTTGTCGATAAGTGCTTGTAAGGATTACCAAAATAACTATGAAATGAAAGATAAAGAAGTTGGAAAACTTACTTGTGCTTTGTTTCAAATGATGCAAGAGGGTAAGAATCTTTCTGATGGACAGATTATGGACTATCTTGTTTCTTTTATGAAAAAACACAGAGGTGCATTGCCTCAGACGCCAGTCTTTTCTGGAACCGACGGCAATGCATCGATTTCTGATATATTACGATTGAAAAAATAAATAAATGTATGGGAAAGACGATTCCTTTTGATAAAGAAATTCGGGGTAATAGGGGAAAGAAGTATACTGATGTTGAATATATTCAGGGATTACTGGATGATAGAAGAATTCAGTATGCTTTGTATCGACATTGGGAGAGCTATTTCGAGAGCCATTGTAATGCAGAGTTTTTTCTTGTCGGTGATATGAAAAAACAGATTGCACACAATGCTTATAAGATATTGTGGAATAAGGTAAGGACAAAAGCTGTTTTTGTAGAAGACGGAGTGTTGAAAGGGAGAAATGGTGAACCTTTCACGAGCAGTTTGACAACATATTTGATGAGTATTGCTAAGAATAACAATAAAGAACTTGTTCGAGATATAAATAAGGATAAACTAATCGGTGATTTCACGCCACATGCAACAAAGAATGATTGTGAAGACGATGGGTTCACAATTATTGACATCGTAGCATCTGAATCTTTGTATGAAAGTCCGTTTCTTGATTCTTCTTATGAGATGGTCAGGCGTGAAATTGTTGCGGACACAATTGCCAATATGTCTGAAAGGTGCAGTCAAATATTGAAACTGTTTTATTATGAAGAAATGAAGCTTGATCGTATTATGGATGAGCTTAAATCTTTTACCAGTAAGGATGCTTTGAAAACTGCAAAGAATAAGTGCATGGATAAGCTGAAGGTTGTTGCTCGAGAGAAATATAGAAATTATCTGAACTCTTAATTTTGCATGATATGGATAATAAACTTCAGGACCGAATAGATGATTATGTTCTTGGACGCATGTCCGAAGACGATAAGATATTGTTTGAGAAAGAACTTGAAACAAATGTAGAACTGCGTGAACAGTATAACTATACAAAGCTTGTAAAAGAATCGGTATGCGAACAGGCTATGTTGGATGAACTGATGGAGCAGTGGGATGAGGAGATTGAGCAGGAACGAACAGTAGAACGTGAATTAGCTTCTGCTTGCTCTGATATGAAATATGGTGCTGTAGTACCTCATCTGGATGTTGCGTCTAAAGAAGAATCAAAGCCTAAACGAAAGATCTGGTACTGGGTATCAGGAATAGCTGCCGTCATTCTTGTCGGACTGTTCGTCATAAATCCGTTTAACCGAGAACCGGATATTGTATTTAGTGGTAATATCCTGTCAGAAAATACAGCTAGAGGTGCTGGTGATTTATATGAAATTCAGGAACTCATTAAAAAGGGAAACTATAAAGAGGCTCTGGCGTTGATTGAAAAATATGAGAAAGAAATGAAGATGTCTGAATTATCAGATATTTGTTATAATGTAAATGATTCTGTTGATGACGAAATGCTCGAACAATTGGAGTATGAACGAATGCAGAAGAAAATGCGCCTTGACGATTTGTCTTGGTTGAAAGTCTATGCTTATATCGGATTGGAACGTTATGATGACGCAAAAATGTTGCTTGAACAGATAAGAAAGGTTCCTGGAGAATATAAGGAGAAAGCAGATTCGCTTTATAATGTTATGCTAAATGAATGATATATGGTAAATGCAATTGTAAAATCAGTTATATTGTTTTGTTTTATCGTCTCATGCAGTATTGCTAAGGCGCAAGTATTGACAAAGGCCGAGCTTGAAGGGGCCATGACCCGTGCTTTGATGCTTGGTCAAGACAAAAAATATGATGAAGCATTGGAACTTCTGAATGTTATAAGTCGTAGTACGGAGAAACAACAAACAGAAGAAGAAAAGAATATTTATATATACAGCCAGATTGTTGCTTGTACATTTAGTTTTAAAGCTGAAGATTATAAAAACTCATATCTTTTGGCGCGTAATGTAATGCAAAGCAATATTGCAGATTCTGTAAAAGCAAATCTATATTTCAAATATGCTTATAGTGGTTGCATGTACGCATGTGATTTTATTGACCGTGATAATTCTGCTAACCTGCAAAAAGCAAGAACGATTCTGGAGGAAATATTGCCATTTGCAAATGAAATGCTTAAAAAGTATATTGAGCCTAAAATCCCTATGACTTGGTATTTCGAAGGCTGTGCATATATGATTGGACAAGAATATGACAGCGCTCTTGTCTGTATGGAACATGCTCTTCAAGAATATAGAAAAATAGGTCAGGTTAAAGATGAGATAAATACATTATGCCATATTGCAGAAATATATTACTGCAAATATGACATGCAAAAGGCTTTGGCCGAGTATCAATCGGCACAAATTCTTGCTGAGAAAACAGATGACAAGGCTAAGCTGTTGTCAATATTTATAAAGCAGGAAAATTTGAATTCTATATTGGGCGATACAGAAGAAGAAGGACGTTTGGCGCTTTTGATGGATTCTTTAGTTTCTGTAACCGATGATGCAAAAGTAAAGTTTGAATACAATATTTACAGAGGTGACCAGGCTAAATCACAGGGAAATTTGAAGCTCGCGGAACTCTGGTATAGAAAAAACGACGAATATGTGAGGCAAACGGGAAATGCGATGACAAGCGACAGATTTGTACATTATTTGAGGTTGCGTGATTTATATATTGCTGTCGGTGATTATAAGCAAGCTTTAAACTTTGCAGATTTGTGTGTGGAAGAAGAGCATAAATTGATAAAGCCCAACGATGCCGATTATTACATGTCCTATCATGCAATAGCTGAAGTCTATAAGTTGATGGGGAACAAAGATAAATGCGTTGAGGCATTGGACTCAATGTCTTTGATACTTAAAATGCAGCTGGACCCTCGAAAAGCCTATACTTATTACACAACAAGTGCCATGTGCTACAGCACGTTCAAAGAATATGATAAGGCTTTGTCCTATTATAAGGAAATTGACCGCTTGCTGGCTACAAAATACCCTGAAACAGATGGTAACCGTATAAGACTTCTTCCTTTGATTGGTGGCATGGAACACAAACTTGAACATTATGATGAGTCAGAACGTTTGTATACCTTATACGCAGAACGAATAAAGGGACTATATGGTGAAAACAATATTGAATATATAAATGCTCTTAACTATCAGGCCAATGCTGAGGCTTTTGCCGGCCACCTTGATGAAGCATGCCGTGATTATATTCAATCAGTTGCCATTTTGAAAGCAGAACTGAAAAACAAGTTGCCGTATTTGACAACAGCAGAACGTGACGGTTTTTGGTCAGAGATATCCGGTATGCTTATAAATATGGCGCCTTTTGCTATTAAGGCCGATAGAAACCAAACAGAGTTTACACAATCTTGCTATGATGCATTGATTTTGTCTAAAGCCTTTCTTTTGGAGTCGGATCGTTCTGCTTTTGATGTCATAAAGAATAGTGGCAACGAAAAGGCTTTGGAAACTTTTTCTTTAATTGCCGCTATGCGTTCGCGGGTAAAAGAACTAGAGAAAGACTTTGAGGCAAATTCTGATAGTATTACTGAGATGACGGCTAAGATAGATATGTTAAGCAAAAAGCTTGTTTCAAAGTGTCGCGAGTACGGTGACATAAGTGAGTTTATGGATATTGATTATGACGCCGTTAAAAATAAGTTGGGAACAAATGATATATTGATAGATTTTACAGACTTCGTCTCAGAATCGCAAGGACGTAAATACGCGGCTTTTGTTATAAATAAGAAACAAAAATATTCTCTGCTGAAACTTCTTTTTTCTGAAAGTAATATCGATTCTTTATATTTGAAAGAACCGGATTGCTTTTATGAAGAGCCTTATGCTTCTAAGATTCGTCAGATGCTTTGGAAGCCTTTGTCTGAATATGTTGTTGAAGGTTCAACTGTCTATTATGTCCCTTCTCAGCTATTGTTTCAGATATCTTTGGAGTCTATTCCGCTGGAAGATGGAAGTCTATTGGGCGACCATTATAATTTCATCCGTTTGTCATCAGCACGTGAGCTGATGCGTTATCAGGCATCTTTAAATATTTCTAAAACTAAGCCGACAGCTGTGTTGTATGGTGGACTTGATTATGATATGGATACAAAAGAAATGGTCGAAGATGCTAAGGAATATAAGTTGCCTATGACTTTTGCATTGCGTGGAAATTTAGTTAGAGGTGATTCAGTATTGATAAGTCTACCTGGGTCTTTGCAGGAAGTAGAAGCAGTTGCAGAAATATTGGAAAAGAATAATTTTGATGTAACTCCTTATACGAAGACTGACGGCACTGCAGAATCTTTTGTTAGTATGAGCGGGTGTGCACCGGATTTATTGCTTTTGGCTACTCACGGTTTCTATTATACTCCAGAAGAAGCCTTGCACAATGAATATTTAAAAGGATACCGTGATGCAATGTTTCTTTCTGGTTTGGTCTTGTCTGGCGGTAATGCCGCATGGTTGGGTAGAGAATTGCCTAAAGGTTCTTTGGGAGGCATTTTGACTGCCAATGACATTTCAATGTTGGATTTGAATGGGCTGGAAATGGTCGTTTTGTCTGCATGTAAATCTGGACAAGGAAAAGCAACGTCAGAAGGTTTGTATGGGTTGCAGCGTGCATTTAAAAAAGCTGGTGCGCAAACCATAGTTATGACATTATGGAATGTTGATGACAATGTTGCGCGTGATTTCATGATTAAATTTTATGAAGAGTTAGTAGACAAGAAGAATAAATGGAATAAACGTACAGCATTTGAACGAGCTAAAAATTATATACGCAAACTTTATCCTGAAGTGTTTTATTGGGCGCCATTTGTAATGCTGGATTGATTGTACGTGTTTGCTTGGTATTTATTTTTTAGCAGTATGTTTTGACTATTCTGATATTTATTGTGCATCAGACGAAATAGGCCGTGCCGGAAATGTTCGACGCGGCCTATTTTGTGTTTATATGGTGATAGGATTGGTTACAATTTTCGCTCTTTTATCATAAAAGGTAAATAATCTTTAGTATGTTATGGAGAATGAATTTGAAATAGTTGATGTAATCAAGAACGTGTGCGGAAATGCGGAGTATATGTCTCCTCTTGGGTGGCATTTTATGTTTAATGAAAAACATTTCTTTTACACAAAGAGTAATGATAAAGATTTGATACGTTTTAGCATACCGCATTTGTTTTATGCTTCAGATTATGATGAGGCAAGACTTACTGCTGCAATAAACGAAACAAACAGGAATGTCAAATATATCAAGGTTGTCGTGCTTGAGTGCGGGAGTGTCTCTTTGGGGTATGATCATAAGATTGTGGAAGGGGAACGATACGAAACTATTGTTCCTCATATAATAAATGCGCTTGACTTTGCTTCACAGTATTTGATAGATAAATTGAATCGGATATGAAACATTTTTTGATTTGCTTATTGTTGCTTTGGGGAGGCATGTATGTGTCTGGGCAAGATAGTTATTATATGAGAATGGCGAAGAAATATCAGAATGAGGCAGAATATTATACAAGGCAGGCTATGAAATACGAACGTGAGGTTGAGTATTATAATCGAAGAGCTCAGGGATATCTGCGTGAGGCTGAATACTATTCGAAACATCAAAATTATGATAAGGTGAAAACATATCAGCGATGGGCTGCCGATGCAACTGAGAAAGCTGAGACTAATTCCAGATACGCAGAAAATGCACGTGAACGTTCTCAAGATTATATGCGGAAGGCAAAAATTATGCTTCAGAAGGCTGAATAGTTGTAATTTTTTGGTTACGTACCCGCGTATAGCAACATTAATATTTCGAAATTAAAAAGTATAACAGTATAAATTAACCACATTCTATGAGAAATTTTGGTGTAGTAATGAGATTTGTAATGCTTGTATTAGCATTGATGTTTAGTGGTGTCCAGCATGTATTTGCTTCAGCTAAAGCTGGCGAAGCAGAGGTTTATGAAGGAAAGACTGCTACAATATATTTGGCCGATGTCTATCAGCGGACACTCAGATGTTCCAAATTTTGAGTTATTCATGGACTTCGGATAACAGTTCATATGTGATTGTTGCAAGTTCGACTCAGAATTACGCTAGAATAAAAGGAATAAAACCAACGTCTTCTTGCAAGGTATACTTCAAGTGCAGTTATGTTATTGATGGTTTCTACCGTACAATGGATTTTTATTATACGGTAGAGGTTAAATCCACATCTGTCAGTGTAACAAGCGTATCGCTGAATAGGTCAAGCGCACAGTTGACAGAAGGAAGTACTTTGCAGCTTACAGCAGATGTATACCCTACCAATGCCACAAACAGAAATGTAAACTGGTCAAGCAGCAACACATCTGTTGCTTATGTTGACAGTCGTGGGTTGGTAACTGCAAAGAACGCCGGTTCGGCTACGATAACTTGTCGTGCTGCAGACGGAAGCGGATGTTCTGATGTTTGTCGTCTGACAGTTGAGCCGGCCGTTGTTTACGTGTCAAGTATATCTCTGGATAAAACAGATCTGTCTCTTAATGTAGGAGAAACTATACAATTGAATGTTGCAGTCTATCCTTCTACAGCAACAAATAAGAATTTACATTGGTCATCTGATAATCCTTCTGTAGCTGCTGTTGCTTCTGACGGAACTGTTACAGCAAAATCTTCTGGAACTGCAACCATTACCTGTAAGGCGCAAGATGGAAGTGGCGAATATGCAACGTGCATGGTAAGTGTCGATTCGTATATTGAACCGGAAGCCATTGCTCTCAATGCTGATGAATTGATACTTTATGAGGGTGAAACATTTCAACTCATAGTTGATATAAGTCCTGACGAGGCAACAGATAAAACGCTGGTGTGGATGATTGAAGATGAAAAAGTTGTAAATGTTTCTGCAGATGGAACAGTGACTGCATTGAGTGAAGGCTGCGCAAGAATTTTTGTAAAAACGGTAAACGAACTGGTCGCTTCGTGTGCTGTGACTGTTAAAAAACGGGCAGATGTTGTTTTTACGGATTGGAGTGGACACTATATTGTGGCATCAAATCATGTTATAGGTAATCCAACGCAGGAATACAGTGATGATTTTGAGATGACGATTGAGAACAAAAATGACAGCTATTTTGTAACTTCAATGTTAGGGGAGGATTTGACAGCGTACAATGACGGTGGATTTCTTTTGCATGATAATGGAGATGGAACGGCAACAATAGATATTTCTTATTGTAATATACTGAAAAGTGCCGGCAAAGATTTTCCTCTTTATGCCATATATGTTTTCGATGAAGATGATAACGATTGGAGCGATAAATGGCATTTCAGAATGAGGGATGATGGTAGTATAATGATTGAAGATTTCTATGTTGCATCTTTTGCATGGAATGAGGAATCTGAAAAATGGGAGAACGGAATGTTGGAGACATTGTATTATAATCTGTCGGCAAATAAGGTATCTGCAGGCATACATACTGTAGGCGAAGAACCTTGTTGCGTTAGAGTAGAGGACAGTTCAATCATTTTCGATGATGTTTTTAGCGTTTGCGTGTTTCGTGCTGATGGAGCGCAGGTGTATTCTGGTAAGACCGACAGTATAGCTGGTCTGGATAAAGGAATTTATATTGTCAGGTATGATGATAAATGCAAGAAAGTGATAATCCGATGATATTTTTGTCTGCGGAGTCATTTCTATTAAGGTACGTTATAATTGTATTTCTCGAAAGTTTGAAAAATGAAATTTAATTGTTTTAATATGAATAGACTTGTTTTTTATTTTAAGGCATATTGCCTCTTTCTGTTGGTGAATGTTTTTTTGTTGTCAGATGTTTCTGCTCATCCGTTTTTGAATGTTGGAAATTCGTTGAAATCAATAGCATCAGATTCTGTGAATTGGAAAGATAGTGTTGATGTTTATCGAGAACAGGCAAGACAAGGAGAAATTACTGCTTATGAAAAGCTGGCTAGGTTTTATGAGTCAGGTCTGGGAGTCGGGCAGGATTATGTAATTGCTATGTTTTTGTATAATCAGGCTAGTGAATTCGGAGGACGTAGATTTAAAGAATATATGAATGACAGTGGCTTATGTTTATTGTTTAGTGGTATTGAAAAAGCTTACAAAGAAAAAGACAGCATAGCTTTCAACAATCAACTGAGCGAAATTACTCAACGTTGTCCGTTTCTTGGATTGGTAACTGAAATTATCTTAATCAAAGATACAACAGAGCTTATTCCTTTTTTGGAATCGCAAGTCGCAGAAGGAAATCTTGATGCAAAAATATTGTTGACAACATTCCACTTGAAAAAAGGTAGAATTGTTCCAGATATGGAACATCTGGATGAGATGTTTTCAAGAATACCAGTTCTGTATAATATACTTGGAGCTTTTTACATGAAGGGTTCGGATTATGTAGAAAAGGATATAGATAAGGCCATTTACTATTTTAAAAAGGCTGATGATCTCGCTCTTTTGTCTCGTAAGTATATAAATTCGCTTCTTGAGTGCTATCGTATAAAACTGAAAGAGAATGGTGAAATGCCGTGTTCCGATGCAGAATATTCTAGGCTTATGCGTTTGTCTTCCCTGTCAAGTACGGCATCTATGGATAGATAATAATGCAATATAATTATTAACGTGAATTTTTTATGAAGGTTTCTATTTCTTATGATGAAGTTTCAGATATGCTGAAACAGAAGTTTGGAGTTCGTCCGAATTTTAAGCGTCAAGATGATAAGGTCTTGAATGTGAGTTATAAGCCGGCAGGTTTTGTCCCGACTGTTCGCCTTGCTGTTAAGGTTGAGGCGTTTCGTAAAGATATTGTTTGTCTTTCATACGATTGCAGTATGCCGGTGTCTTTACTGATTGCCGGAGCAGTAGGACATTTGCAGAACCGCATACCTGATGGAGTTGAGGTCGATGTCGATTGCAAGCGGGTAAATATTTATCCTCAGAGTGTAGAGAAATTGAGTCATTTATGCGAGCATGTGTTTTTGACTGATATTCTGTTTACAGAAACGTCCATAGACGTTTCATTCAGTTTGATTTGATTGTATCTCAAGTTTATAGTAATGAATTTTATTGAATATATATTTCCGATATGAATAAGACACTTATTAAATGTTTGGTGCTTGCTTGTTTGCCATTGGTAGTGAGCTGTGCAAAACCGGTTGGAGACAAATTTGCTGATAGTTTTGAAAATCAGGATGCTGTCGATTTGTCTGAGGTTGTGGATATATACGAGGCTTACAGCAAGGCTGAAAAAGAAGGTAGTGAATACGATTTGTCAAAAGCGCTTGAAGGAAGTAGGCTTGATTGTATCAATAACGGACTTGTTTTGTCTGATACAGCTTTTGCTGTTCAGTTGCCTCAATATGCTGGCTGCAAACAGCCGTTTTTGGCCGATGCTCAGGATTTCTACAATTCATGCAGGTTTACTTTCGATATATGGAGCAATTTCGATTTGTGGCTCAGATCCAGTACCGGTTCAGAATTGGTAGAAAGTGCCGATGTGATTGAAGGTACACGTAAAATCAGCGAAAACTGCATTAGCGACAAGAAGTTGCGTGTCGCTGCAAATAATTATAAGGATAGTTTGATGTTGCTGATGAGCAAACCTTATGAAGAATGGTGCGAAAATGATAATTCAATGGACCTTTTGCTTAGACTGTCCGGTATTATTGAGAAGCAAACATACAAGTATTATAGCCGTCAGGAAGATTTTGTCGATTCTTTGACCGACTTAGGCAATGAACTTCGCAATGCTACAAAGGCTCAGTTGGAAACCTATCAGCATACTGATTCCTTGAACAGGTTGAGGTATATGCTCGGTGCTTTGAATGAATGTTCAACATTCGATGAACAGTGTTCTTTGTTCTTGAACTGGATTGACAGCAAGGAAGCTGAGATGGACGATGAATGGATTATCGCCGTGGCTGGACGATTGATTGATTCGGGAAAATACAATCCTTGTTTGAATGATATTTGGCTGGTTTGGCGTTGCCTGTTTCAGATTCAGTATTGTGGCATTTCCAGAGATTCTTCCATCCCTAATGGTTTCTATAATGACATACGCAAGAAGTGTTATTTGACGTGCCTTAAAAGAATCGAATCACATCCTGATGATGTTTTTGCAATGAATTGTGCAGCTTTTATCGGAGGACGAACAAACATAAACCGTATAGGGCAGGCGCTGTTCGGCAATGAGGCTCTTACTGAAATGGCAGAATGTTTGCCGGGACGATTCGTAGATGGCGAAAGTGGAGAAGATGGTTCTGAATGATTTTTGACATAGTTTGCTGTTGTCGTTTCGTTTTGTCTAAAAGTGTATTGGTGATAGAAGTTGCATATTTTTGCATCTTTACAGTAAATAACCATTTAAATGTATTTGTTTATGTTGACAGTTGTATGCATCATGATTTTGGCCTATTGTATAATGGGCAAGGATATTCGTTCTTTGTTGGAACGTGTTAAGGACGTTGATTGGCGTGAAAAGGCCGAGGCTTTGCGCGATAAACTGAAGCCGTATTCACTTAAGGTTGGCAGAATAGCTACTAAACCGTTACTCCAGTTCTATTATGTCATGACCGACGAGCAGACTTCAACCCTTGACAGAGTGTTGATTTATGCCGCTATATTTTATACCATTTCTCCTATCAGCCTTATTCCTAGTGCTGTCTACAAGTTGCTGGGCGTTTTGGATGAAGGCGCAGCAGTAATCTATGTATATAGAAAAATTAAGGACAAGATAACACCAGAGATAGATGCAAGAGTAAACCGCACTTTAGATGATTGGTTTGGAGTGGAATATGAAATTGTTCAATCTTGATAAATTGGCAGTATATTTTGTTTCCGAATTTAAAACTTTGATTTTCATTATGCGCATAGAGTTTTTATATAAGGTGGCATTTGCTTTTTCGATGTTTCTCTCTTCATTTGTGGCGAATGCTCAAAATGTGATAGTTGCAGATACTGTCGATGCAGACGACTTATTCAGTGAGAAGCCTGTGCAGATTCCTTTAGATGAATGCGAGTACATCGATACATGCGAACAGCGTCGTTATGCCATTGTCACTAAGGATGGGAAAAAGGGTATATACGACTTGGAACGCCATGAGAATGTGACAGCAATAGATTTGGATTTTATTTGGTATTCCAGAAGTCTGCAGCTTGATGACAGTTTGTGCTTATACTATTTTTATGCTGAAGACGGTCTTCAAAGTGGAGTAATAGGTGTTGCCGGAACTAACAACAGCACTTTGGGCTTTTGGAATGATAATCCGAGACTTGTCGGTAATCTTGCCCATTGCACTACTGTTGACAGTATTGTTTCTGATACGTGCCGAAGCTTGTTGCTTGACTGCATGCTGCGTCTAAACGGAAACTATGGACAGATTGCCGTCATTGATGCTCAAACAGGCCATTTGAAGGCATGGGTGGCATTGGGTCGTTCTAACGACGGATTTGAAGATGCAAAGCTACTTAAACTTTCTTGTACGGCATCTATGTTCAGACCAATGTTTGCAGCATCTCTTCTGGCTGATGTCGGTGTGTCGCTTGATGACAGTATCGATACAGGCAACGGCATTTATGACGCTGGTGATGGTCTTGAAATTCGTGATCCCGGTTGGCATGACGGAGGGTATGGTGTTTTGACTTTTGGACAAGCTCTGGCTTTTAGATCCGATATTGCTGTTTACAGTGCTGTTCTTGCTGCTCGTGGAACTGATGCGCCTGAGATTTGGAAAGAGATTGTCAACGGTAAGAAAGAAACTAATGCCATGGAGATTGCTTCTATAGTAAATTCATACTATTGTAAGGATAAGATTTTATACCCGTCTCTCGAAGGTGATTCACTTTGTGTAGAACCGTTTTCGAACATGACAGTGCAGGCCTTGGATAATGTTAAAAAAGTACTTGATGGCTTTTCTCTTGTTGCTTCCAAGGCGAATGAAACATTTGACAAGTCTGTAGATGTAGGTATCGCTGGTCTATACGGTGCATATGTTTCCACTGACGATAAATCTTCAGAATTGTCATTCGCCGGTTGTTTCCCTTCTGACAATCCCCGTTATGCTGTAGGTTTGTTCATCGGCCAGTTGCCATGGCAGATAGTTGATCCATGCCTGTTGTCGGATACTATCGAACATTTGGTAAATTGGTTAAGTAAATAGTAAAAGATATGCTTGTAATTCATCCCGAAGATAGGACAACCGCCATGCTGTCCAAACTTTACTCAGGTTTGGACGGTGTGAGGCATATTGGCAAGTCTGCCAGCAATGCAGAAGTCAGGCATATTCTTAATCATACATCTTCCGATGAATTGATAATGATGCTGGGGCATGGGTCGGATCAAGGGCTGTTTTCACGTATGGACGACACAGAGGACTGTTTTGACAGAATTATTATCGGACACAGCCATGCCTATTATCTGCATCATCATCCTGGACGTCTTGTCGGTATATGGTGTAATGCTGACCTTTTCGCACGTAAGGAGGGTTTGCATGGCTTGTTTTCCGGTATGATCATCACGGAGATGGACGAAGCCCGAATGTACGGAATAAAGACTTCTCCTGAAGAGCTATCTTTGGAAAATGACCGTCTGGCTGACAATTTACGAGGAATGTTTGATCAGAAAATCCCACTTTGCGATATCCCGCAACAAATGCTTAAAGCCGATAATGTTCATAGTCAGCTTACGGAATTCAACTACCGTAATTTCTATTATCTCTAATATCGTTTATGAGCATCAAGAATCTTATATTGGCAGTCTTCAATCAGTTGACACGACCAAACGCTTTCCGCAACATTTTCGTTACACGCAATGCGTTTGGAATATTCAGCGTCTACAGTCATGTTTCACGCCGAATAGGTATGCCAAAGGTGGCATATCTGTCCATGCATGATGCGCTTAGTGCTGCAGATTTAATGTGCTGTAAGTATGGCGCTCACTATTCTGTGTATAAGTGTGCGTGGTGCAACGGTTGGCATATAGGCAAGAATAACCAGAACAAGCTTCCGAATATTTCGGAAACTGCAACAGGCGTTTTGCCCGTAGTCAAAAAAATGTTCTTTATGAAGTGCTCAAACAACTTCCTATTTCAGACTTGGCGCCTGTTTACGGAAATGGGGTACGGGGACGTACATTGTCAGGACGTAGTAGCGTGTGGATGTTGCAGAAGATAAAGTCGCTTGGCGTTGATGTCGTAATCGACCTACGTACGTACGATCACACAGACCGTTTTGACAACGGTGTCCGTAATGCCGGGCTTGGGTATTTCCATATGCCGGTGGATAAGAATGGTACAGATGTTCGCGATATAATCTCAGCCCTGCCTGAATTCTTTGAGTTGCTGGATAAGGGAGGTTTCTATCTTGCATGTGCTATGGGACTTCATCGAACTGACATTGCAATTGCATTATATTATGTGTTTCATCCTTCGGTTCCTTTTGACGAAGTTCCTGAGATGCGTGGACACCGCAGAAATGGATTTTTCAGGTGCGACGATATTGCCGCACGTCTTAATTCAGTAATGCGTGCCCTCACGGCTGAAGATATAAGCAGACTTGGTTTGCCATTCGATTATGAAACAATCTTTAGGAAAAGGAAAAAACATCTTTTTGACGTGAATAGAAATTTTGACACTTCCGGAAAGTGTTGATATATCGTGAATTATGAATAATATAAAATTCCTGTGGCATGAAATAAAACACGATCACAGGAATTTTTTTTGTAAATAAACAACATTTTACTGATAGGAAACGGTGACTTTTCCTTCTCTTTTATCATAAAGAAACAAATGACGCAAGAAAGGAGGAAAAGATGAAATCTACGACAGCAGAAAAAGGATGGTTGTGGCGCATGAGTAGAATACCGCCAGTCGCAGATAGTGATGCTGTATCTAAATGTTCTGAAGTTAGGTTTTCTGATTCACACGTACACATGGTGACAGGAAATGACTTGAAAGGTGTTGCAGGCGTGGAAGAACTTAAGCGCAAGATTGCATATTCTGCATACATGTGATTTTATATACATATTCTTTAATTCTAATAATAGGAAACAATGAAAACAAGAATTTTTAATCTGATTATTTTGGACGAAAGCGGCTCTATGTATTCAATAAAGAATCTGGCCGTAACAGGGGTGAATGAAACTGTACAGACAATCAAGAGCGCACAAGAGCAATATGAGGATCAGGAACACCTTGTATCTCTTGTCACATTCAACAGTAAATCAGTTAAGACTATCTGGGATCGTCAGTCGGTTGACAGCGTGAATGAGATTGGTGACAATGATTATCGTCCTAATTGCGGTACACCTCTTTATGACGCAATGGGCCGGGCTTTGAATGAACTTCGTGGCTATGTGGCTGATAACGACAAGGTGCTTGTTACAGTCATTACTGATGGATATGAAAATGCCTCTGTAGAGTACTCTGGAACAGCGATAAAGGCCCTTGTGGAGGAGCTGAGGGCAAAAGGGTGGGTGATCACTTACATTGGAGCCAACCAGGATGTTGAAAAAGTAGCTTCTGCAATTTCAGTCACAAATGTCATGGATTTTCAGTCTACACATGCCGGAACAAGCGACATGTTCTGTAAGGAAAGGAGTTCAAGAGCGCGCTGGTTTAACCGTTTGTCGAAAGGTATCTCAGAAGCAGACGGTAATTTTTTCAACGAAGAGGAGTAGTCCTGCAGAAAAGTATTGTAAAATCAATCACTGTGTTTAATCTTGTGCAGATGAATTTTGAAGAACAGAAGGGTGAATTGTCTATATATACTACTTCTGTAGGGGAAAACTTTGTGTTGTGACTTATTATGAATGTTTTTCCCCTTAATCAAGGCCGTTTTGGCCGTCTTTTGTCCATCGGTTGACCGTGACGGTTGACCGGTGGATTTTTATTTTGTCTTGAAAGGAGCGCATGTGAATACAGTCATTGCATGCAGGTATACTTTAATCTGCCGTTAGATTTGCGTCATTGTTTAATTATGATAAAAAACATAGCATAGAAATATTTTTTATTTACTTTTGCGACGATGATAACATATAGATTTAAATCTAAAACTTGAAAAAAATGAAGAAATTTTACTTTGCCTTGATGGCTTTGCTCTGGTTGAACACCTGTGCTTTTGCAGACAATTGGATGAGTCATCTTCCAGATGAAACCTATGTAGCTTCTGTGTCTATCCCCGGTACTCATGATTCCGGTACAGGAAATGGATTCAACAGTTCCTTGGGCGAATCGTTTGCCCGTACTCAGGACATCAGTTTCGGCGACCAGTGGAAAATCGGCATACGCGCGTTTGACTTGCGTCCATGTACGACGAAAGATGGTTATCTTAATATCAACCATGGAATTGTGGCTACAAAATTGCGTTTCGATGATGCTCTTTGCCAGTTGCGCGACTCTCTTATAGCAAATCCTTCTGAATTTGTTGTAATACATCTGCTTCACGAAGACAGCGGCGACAGTGGTGATACTCCTTATGAAACGATGCTTATGGAACTGCTTCAGCGTGATGACCTGAAGGATTTCTTTGTCGATTTCAGAAAAGACCTTAAGGTGAGCGATATGCGTGGAAAGATGCTTATACTCAGCCGCGACAAGTATGCTTCGAAACCTGTAGGAGGATTTATGTCAAACTGGTGCGGGTATATTGATTGGAATCAGCAGACACGCGGTGTCATCACAGGTGCAGGAACGGGAGCTTATTCCACCGGTGCTCTCTACATGCAGGACTTTTCGGACACGCGTGAGGAGGGTGCTGTCGATGTGAAAATCGGAGGCATACAGAAACTGCTCGATTATACGACCACGCATATTCCTACAAGCCCCGTGCAGATTGTCTGGGCCTTCAACTTCGCTTCTGCTTACTGCAACAACGGTTTGATTTCTACCAGCGACGGATATCGCGAGAATGCATCGTACACGCATGCCGCCATATTGGATTATCTGAAGACGCATCAGGCCGGACCTACAGGAATTATACTTATGGATTATGCCGGTGTGGATAAGAGCAATGACTATGAAACACGCGGTGCCGAGCTCGTCGACTCAATCATTGCAAATAATTTCAAGTATCTTGAATATGAAACCGATGAGTCGCGTGTCAACAAGGCTGTCTATGAAGAGCTTTCGGATGTTTTGAAAACTTTGAACAGGGAATATAGTTCTGCATCAAGGAAGATTAATTCTGAATGCCCTGACGTGGCTGCCTATTTCACCGATGAGCTTGAATCTGTGAAGGCTTGCCTGGACAGCATTGATGCAGAAGTGGACAGCCTGTACGAGAATGTTCTTTTGACGGAAGACTATACGATAGATTCTGAAAGTATTTCGGCTCAAATCAGTGCGCTTGTCGATGAGGCAGTCAAGGCTCAGGCCGAATTTGAGACCGTCGGTATTGACGGAATCGTTGATGAAGAGGATGACGGTGCATGCACATACTATTCTGTCAGTGGTGAGCGTCTTGCAGCTCCGAGAGAGGGACAGATTGCTATTGTCAAGTATTCAAACGGAAAGGTCAAGAAGATTATAATGCCTCGCAAAGGAAGATAAGTATTCTTCTGCAGCAGTAAGTATTAAAGTAACATTGCTGTAGTTGACGGCATTTTGAGCGCTTGCTGCTGGGATTGCGGGCGCGCGTAAATGAAATTCCGAGCCCTTGCGGATTTTGTTCCAAGGGCTCGGAGTTTTTTGTTTTCTTATCTGTGTCTTGAAATTTCTTACTTTCCCGGGGCCAGATTGAACTTGTATCTCAGCGACAGCATCACATATCTGTTGAGCGAGTTCACCCAGTATTCGCTGAAACCTTGCGAATTGATGTTGTAGTAGGTCGATGAGAGCTGGCCGAGAATGTCGAATCCGGTGAGGGCGGCCACGAGGTTGCCCTTGCAGAATGAGCGGGTCAGCTGTGCATTCCATATCAGGTCGTTCGTGTTCATGTTCGATTCGCTGTAGCCCCTGCGTGAAAACATTTTTATGTCTGTTGCAAGTTCGATTTTCCATGGAAGAGTGTATCTGAATGTGAGTCCGTAGCTGAAATCAGCGGCGTTCACGTCGTTGGCATTTTTGTTCGACACAAGGCTTCTCCTCCATGTCAGCCGTCCGTTGAGGCCTATGCTGAGGTCATTCTTCTGGTATGTCAGTTTGAGTGTCTCGCTTGTGTAGTACGAGCCTGTTGTGTTTTTGGTGCTCGATGTTTCGCCTGACTGCGATGTCAGGTCTACATATCTGTTGTAGTTCATACTGGTGTTTGTACTCCACGACCAAAGTTTCAGCTTGTCGATGCAGCGGTTGAACGAAACGTATATTCCGCTGTACCAGTTGCCGTTGACGTTTACCGGCTTGTATGTATAGATACCGGTAGAAGGGTCGTAGTTGTATCCTTGCGCAACCATATTTTCGTTTATGCCTCCGCTTGCACCGATGCTGAATGTCTGTGAACGTTCCGGCAGGTGCTGCGTGTACGACAGCGACATGTTGTGGCTTGCACTGTTCTTGAGATTTGGATTGCCTTCGTAGACGGCAAGCGGATTGGTACTGCTGGAACGGTTTATGAGATTGAACATCCACGGTGCACTGCGTACTGAGCTGAATGAGAATCGGTACTGTCGTTTGTGGTTGTGCGTACTGTAGGTTATGTCGCTCATGTTGGTGATGAATGTGTTCTTCCTGTTGGCGTGTTCCGAGCCTTGTATTGCGTGGTAGTATATGTCGCTCTCGAGCATTGTAATCCATGTGTCGATGTTGAGCCACAGCTCCTTGTCGTCCCAACTGTGGGAATAGTACGGACGCACGCCGAAGTAGAGATTTTTGTTGTGCGTGTGGTAGTTGTAGCAGTTTTCTGCATCAATGCTCAGAAGGAGGGAGTCGCGCGACGACGGCAGTTCGCCGATTTCGTGCATGGTGTCGTAGCCCCATCCGGGGAGACGGTCGAGGCGGTAGTTGGTGTACGTACGTTCGGAGTATCTATATGTGTATCCTCCATTTATGGCCAGGTTCCAATTGTTGAGCCAGTGGAGCGTATATTCGGCTTTTATTTCGTAGTCGAAATCCTTCATCGGGTCGGTTGTGTGCCTGTTTCTTCCGTCTGACAAATCATCAATGTTGTAGTACTTGTACATGGTGCGGTCGAACGACCTGTTGCTGTAGTTGTACAGATTGAATTTGTAGCGTATCCATAGGTCATCGCCGGTTTTGAATTTTGTGCTGAAATAAGTGTTGGTGTTCAACTCAAAGTTGTAGTTTCTGGTCGCGTATGCGGATGACGTGCTGTTGGTGCTTATGGCTCTGAGCGGGTCGGACAGGGATGCAAACATTGAATCGAGTACCTGCATGGTGTTTCCGAAACCCGACGGGTCGGAACTGAAAGTTACGCTCTGCCCCCATGATTCTCTGTTGTTTTGTGTATAGCCTATATGCGTTGTCTGCGACAGCAATACTGGTTTCTTTAGTACGAATTTGTTGTCCAGACCTATATTCAGCATGTCGATTGATGTCTTGTTCCTGTTCCTCGAAAAGCTGCTTCCTGATGACAGAAGGGATTCCGATGCTTCATAGCTTCTGATGTCGTTCTTTTGCGTGCTAGCAACGAAGTCGGCGTTTTCGGTATATCGCTTGTCCTTGTCGTCAATCATGAGCGAAATGCCCCCGCTTATCACGTCGATATTGCCTGTCGTCTGGTTCGATGGACTCCACTCGCCGTCGTTTCCGGGGCTTCGCGTTTCGTTGATGTTGTTGGCCGTACCGAATATCACAAGCCTGGAGTTGTCGGTGTACCGCATGCCGAATATGCGTCCGAGATACCGTTGGTCTGTGCCTCCTCCTAGAGTGGCATTTGCCATATATCCTTTTGAATATTCCCTTTTTAGCTGCACGTCCATGACGTATTCTTTTTTCTCCGTATCGCGTCCGAGAAATTCGCTTCGGTCTGTGGATTTCTCGAACGCACTTACGCTTTCTACAGAATAGTATGGCAGATTGTCGAGCATGATTTTATTGTCGCCTTTGAAGAAGTCTTTTCCGTTGAGCGTAAGATAGTCGATTTTGCGCCCGTTAACGAGAATTTCACCGTTTTCCTTTAGCTCTACTCCCGGAAGCTGGCGTATGAGGCCGTCGAGCATCGAACCTTCGGGCACGTTGAAGGCGTCGGCGTTGAATATGATGGTATCGCCTTTGTAAGCTATGCGCACCTTGGTTGCTGTCACCTTCACTTCGTCAAGCATCTGGCTGAGGTCGGCATTAGGGTCTTTGCGCTTCATGTAGTGCCACGGGGCATCCATGTAGGTATTGCGTGCTATGTGCTTCACCTCGAAGTTGACATAGCAGTCTTCGTAATCCGGATGCTGGGCAAGGATGATGTATTTCTGTTTCTTTGCTGGTATTTTGAATCTGTAGAAAGAGTCGTATTTTATGCCTGCATTTTTGCCTGGCTTGTTGACGGTCATTGTGTCTACTATCGTACTGTCTTCAAGCATAAGGGTGATTTTTGTGTCGGGAATGCCGACCTTTGTAAATGAGTTTTTCACATGCCCCCACAACGAAATCTTGCGTTCCTTTTTCTCTTTTTTCTTTGCCTGATCTGTCTTTTGCTTTTCTGTACCGTTGGCAAATCCCATTGCCTCGGCGTGGAAGCCGCCTAGAAATAGAATTGCAGACAGCACAGCAGTACAGATTTTGATTGTGTGTGTCTTCATAGATTTTATATTTTATTTTGATAATGATTTCATAGTTTCGAAAGTGTTGCCCTTTTCCGGGTTGTGATTTGCCGAGACATTATATGGTCCGTACATAGAATGTTTTTCACCCTACTCGGTGAAGACTCTGTACTCTTGTTTCAAGGAGCGTCAGGTCTTCACCGGAGCCGGCTGTATGGTTCTTCAACTAAGTATTGTCTACATACTTGATGTTGTGGAATCGGTGTTTTGCATGATTCCTGTATTCTATTCTTTCAAGTCTTTGTTCCAGTTCATCGGGATAAGTATTTCGTTTGGAGTATCTCCCTTTACACGCATAAAATATTTTTTCCCGTTTTCACTGCGTGCACCGTAAACAATGTTTTTATTTTCATTATCCATAAACAGCACTATGCATTCCTTGTATTTTTCGTCTACTTTCAGCAGGTCATAACAGCTGTTGTCCTTTATTTCATCAATGATTTTACAGAACTCGTAGTATTCGTCATCCAGTAAGGATTCTGTGCGGCATATCATTCCGCTCGTCTTGCTGGACCTGTTTCCTCCTTTCTGCTTTTCACCTATATAAACAAGATTATATTTCTCAGGTTCCAGTGTAATGTCCTTCCTGACTGTTCCTTCTTTTGATGCTATTTTATAGAAAAAGCTGTCAAGCTTGTCCTTTGTTTCTTTATCTATAGGTTTGCTGGCTGAATACTTGGACTTGCCTATGGATTTCAGTCCTCCTTCAATGTTGTATGAAAGTTTGAGGTCGTTTCCGTTGAAACTGAACATGGCCGCCGGCTGCCTTCCGTCTTTCAGTTTAGGCATTATGATTATGTGGTTCAGTTTCATTATGCCGGTACTGTCAGTCCGTTCGCGTATGGATTTTATGGATTCTATCTCATCCATTCTTCTTGATATATCGCAGATGAATCTGTTCAACTCGTCCTTGCTTTGTTTCTGCATTTCTTCAATATAAATCTTTTTGGATACAGAGTCCTCATAGTTTAAAAAGGATGAGATGTATTTGCGGATTGAGTCCTTCTCATCCGGTATATTTCTCATGAGGTTTTGCATGTCTATGGCATTCCGCAGCGAGTCTGCATCTTTAAGCAAGTCTTCAAAATATCTGTTCTGTATATCTTTCTCTACATTTTTGTTGTCATACATGTACTCATATATGGATTTGCTGGTAACTTCAAATATAGTTCCGCTGGGAAACTGCTTTTTAAGTTCGCTGATGATTTCTTCCATTTTCTGCATGTTCATGTCTTGCGCCGTTGCAACGTACGGTAGTGCCGACATTGCGGCAAGCAGTAATAATGATGATATGATGCGTTTCATTGTTTCTGATGATGTTGATTGGTTCTACATGAATATTGTTGTTGAGTCGGCTGTTGTGATTTCGCTGATGTATTTGTCCGCAAGTTCGTTCATACTTGATGACATCCTTTCGTATTCTGCATAAATGTCGATACAGTTGTTGCTTATTATATTGCCTCTTTCCATATTTTCCTGCTGTGCAGTGAGGACGTCATCCTGTACAGGCTTTGCAGGAACGCGTATCTGCTTTTCAATGAAAACCGTGTCGCGCAGCCTTACAGTGTCTGTAAGCGTTATTATTTTGACGGTTGTATCCTTTTGCTCCGACATCAATTGTGATTCTTGTGCCGCACCAACGTTTTCTTCATTTTGGTTGCCTTTTACAATTGTTCCGGCAATGAATGCCAATATGCAAGCCGCTATTGCCGATGCATATTTCAATGCATGCTTCAAATGTCTGATTATGCTTGTTGCTGTGTGTGCTTCCAACAAGGCCGCGTCCGGACTCTCTTCGAGCATCTTGCTGAGCTCTTCATCTGTGAAGTCTGGCATTCCTGCATCAAACATTGCAAACATGTCTCTATACGGAAGCAGATCATCAGGCAGATTGTCCGTCTTGCGGAAGAATCGCGCCAGTATCTGGTTTTCTTCAGCTGTTGTCTCACCGTTCATGAATTTATTGATGAGGTAACGTATGTTGTCCATATCCTTATTCATGTCTGTATCTGGCTTTAAGTTGTTGTAACATTATGTTTCTTGCTTTCGAAAGCATTGCTCTTATGCTGCCTTCCGTTGAACCAGTTATGCCGGCAATCTCGCTGTTCGACATGTTTTCCACCTGGCTCATGTGAAGTATCGCCCTGTATGCCGGAGGAAGTTTTGACGTAGCGGTTGTCATCCATTGACGGTCTTCGCTTTCCTCCATCTTTGTCTGAGGCGTCGACTTTGTCGTCATTTCTGCAATTCGGCTTGTGTCCTGCATCTCGTCCAGATTGACGGTTTCGTGCGCCTGGCGTAGTTTGCTGATGGCTGTGTTGCGTGCAATGGTGATTGCCAGAGCTGTAAGCTTTTTGTCCGCCTTATCGATTTTCCCGCGTGCAATCCAGAGCTTGAGCAATGTTTCTTGAGCCGTGTCCTCGGCTTCGTCCCTGTCGCGCAGGATGAACAGCGCTGTGTTCATGGCCTGTTTCCTGAGTGACGGGACCAGTTGCTCAAATTCTTTGCGGTCGATCATATCGGACTTTTATGTTGTGTATGGTGTTTATGTGCATTTTAGCTGTAATTGTGTGTAACGTTTTGTCTTTGCAATCCATCTTTTACAGATAGACAAAGAATGTAAACATGGAGTTGTACACGTTTTCAGGATGTGTCTGTCTGAATATAGGTGTCAGTCCCATCCGGCTTATGAATCCGAAGTCGCCGTAACCAATCTGCATGAGCAGGTTGAGCCCGAAACGATTGATGTCCAGATCATCGTCTATAGTACGTTTCTTTCCGTTGAGTTTGCCTCGCGAAAGTACGCTGAGCTTATAGTCCACTTCCGGACCTACGGAGATGAAAAATGATGATTTGCGCCCTTTTACCGGAATCTGGAATTCCACACATACAGGCAATCTAAGGCTCCATGTCCTCAACCATGTCTTGCTGTAGTCGTCCTTTGATTGTATGCAGTCTGTAGAATTGCCGTCGCTGACAAACATATAGTCGTCCTTCAATCTGTTTATGGTTTGTGCAAATCCTAAAGAAGAAGTAACGGCGATTGTTCTTTGCCTGTTGAGCGTAATGGGCTTGAAGAGTCTGAACAGATACATACCCCATTCATACGACTTGCCTGTGCTCTGCGGTATTCCTGCATAAGAACCAGTTATGCCGATGGACGGACTTCCTGTCAGCCGGGTTGCTCCCCAGTAGATTAAAGGAAAGTGTTCTTCAAATTTTCTTCTTGATTTAAATGCCGAACCCTGTTTCTTTTCTGTAATATTATTTACAATGTTGCTGTTGATGATTACGCTGAAGAATGCGTTTGATGAGTCTCTGGAAACTTCGGTTGAGGGCATTGTCAGATTTGAGTTGACGCTGCTCCCGTTCAATTCCGTATTTTCACTTAAGTCGGGAAGACATCTTGCAGAAGCCGTTGCCGATGCAATAGAAATCAGCATTGCTGATACGATGAATCTTGTTTTCATATTTTGTCATTTTTTAATTTCGTTACTATTAATACGCAAGAAGTACGATTTTGCAATATTAAAAAATGTAAATTTAATATTTTTCTCCGTATTACACATTTGTAATTCGTTCGGTCTTGCAACTTTTCTCCTTCATTTTCAATAATTTGATGACATTGCTTATGTCAATGCTGTAATGTGTCGTTTTTCTTGTTTTTATGTGATTTGCTGTTTTGCCCATTGTAAAGAATCTTTTCAGCCGTACTAAGCCTCTTTACAATAATGTCTTTTACAGTGAATAAACAAAAAAGGAACCGCTAAACTCCCGTTCCGCGATTCCTTGTGTGAATGAAAACAAATTTACTGTCTTTTCTGACTTTATTCAGTCATATTTATCCAAAACCTAAAAACAATCTTTTACCTTTTCCTTTTTACCTTAAAAACACCTATTAATATCTTT